>Ga0209395_1000221_pt1 | contig 86023 bp, 82 predicted proteins | sample GOMGulsemesocosm_3_FD_184635 | JGI IMG/M metagenome (GOLD analysis project Ga0209395, IMG submission 184635) | Methane-oxidizing microbial communities from mesocosms in the Gulf of Mexico - GOM9D Gulf of Mexico (SPAdes) (version 2) | ecosystem: Environmental > Aquatic > Marine > Cold seeps...
TATCTAAGAGGCCATCTCCTTTGTCAGAAAACTTGTAAAGGACCCGCCATTCACTTCGCTTTCTTTCGCGGGTATGGCCTCTTAGTTATCCACAGAGAAGATTTGGGGACTTAATCGCATGTTCCCTAATAGTATTTTCATCTTTTTGGGTTACCCTGGAATCTGCTAGCACGACTATATCATAAGAGGGTTTGAGGTTGTTCTTAAATCAACACTTGTGCCAACCTAGACACAAGTGCTAACGCTTAGTTTACGAATTGTTGCGCATTAAAAAAATCATAACCTAAACTCTTCGCCACTGCCTCGTAGGTTACTTTTCCGCGGTGAATATTTAAACCTTTGCATAAATGCGGGTCCTCACGCAGTGCACTTTGATAACCTTTGTTGGCGATAGCTATAATGAAGGGCAAGGTCGCGTTGGTTAGCGCAAAGGTTGAGGTGCGAGCAACCGCTCCCGGCATATTTGCAACGCAGTAGTGCACAATGTCCTCTACTATGTAAATGGGATTTTGGTGGGTAGTCGCTTTAGAGCTTTCAAAGCAGCCGCCTTGATCGATCGCAACATCCACTAATACCGCACCCTTTTGCATCATTTTTAAGTGAGCATGGCTAACTAGTTTCGGTGCTGCAGAGCCTGGAACTAGTACAGCACCTATCACTAAATCAGCGCTGGTTAATTGCGTTTCCAATGTTTGAGTATTTGAATATAAAGTCTTAAGCCCAGGGCCATACAAGGCGTCAAGCTCACGTAAACGGGTTAGAGATCTATCGACTATGGTGACGTCTGCACCTAAGCCTAAGGCCATGCGCGCGGCGTTAATGCCAACCACACCACCCCCAATGACCAGCACTTTGGCCGCAGCAACTCCAGGTACTCCCCCAAGCAGAGTCCCTCTACCACCTTGTGCTTTCTCAAGTGCATGCGCGCCTGCTTGGATAGCCATGCGGCCTGCCACTTCACTCATCGGCGCGAGAAGCGGTAAGCCGTTGTGATTGTCCGTGACTGTTTCATAGGCAATGGCAATGGCATCTGACTCTACTAACAGCCGAGTTTGTTCAGGGTCCGGTGCAAGGTGCAGGTAAGTGAAAATAATTTGCCCTGAGCGCAGCATTTTGCATTCACTAGGCTGCGGCTCTTTTACCTTAATAATTAATTGCGCACTGGCAAATAGTTCAGCTGCTGTGTCGGTGATAATAGCGCCGGCGGCAATATAGGCATCGTTGTCTAAGTCGATGCCAGCTCCGGCATCTTTTTCTATCAAAACACTGTGGCCGGCACTGGTAAGTTCTCTGACACCGGCAGGTGTCATACCCACGCGATATTCATGGTTTTTTATTTCTTTGGGCACGCCTATGATCATAATAAATACCCTCTTATTGGATGGAACTAAAAGAAGCTTGGCCACACAAACCCTGCAGTGATGAAGTTGAGGCTTGATCAGGCCCTGCACATTAAGCATAGCAATATCTGCATTAGAAAATATGCTGTATTTTCTGAAAAAGAGGCGTAAAAAATCGTACTTGTCGCGTTTTATAGCATAACTTCCTGTTTGAAAATTAACCTTTCAATTCATCTTAGGCAAGTGTCGCAGGATGGGATTAAGCTGAAGGCCTTGAGGGTAGATCAGCTGTTTGATTTATAAAGAATTAATTTGATCAGAGTAAATATTGAATTCGCTGAAAGTTGCAGTAGAAGTGTTGAGGTTTGCATTAGCAGGGTTCATAATCCAAGCTCAAAAAATAATATATAGGATAAACAGTGTCTACAGATAGTGCATCTCTTAGTCCGCTAAAAACGGTTAGTTATACGTTACTTGCCTTGATCGCCTTCGCCGCTAATTCGGTTTTGTGTCGGTTAGCTCTAGAGCTACAAGCGGGGAGTGCGGCCATTGATGCCGGTAGTTTTACAGCATTGCGATTGTCCTCAGGTATTGTGGCGCTGTTTGCTATTCTCGCCATAAAATCTCGCTTTGACACCGTCAAAACACAAAAAATGGAAGGTGCATCTGGTAGTTGGTTTGGCGCAATCATGTTATTTGTCTACGCCGCGGGTTTTTCCTATGCCTATATCTCTCTACAAACGGCGACAGGAGCACTGATTTTATTTGCAGTCGTGCAAATGACAATGATTATAACGTCGCTTATTAAAGGTAATAAATTTCATATTAGCGAATGGCTAGGGATTGCTGTCGCGTTTGCTGGTTTTATCTATTTGATGTTGCCAGGCGTTACGGCGCCATCGCTGTCTGGACTGCTATTGATGAGTGCCGCTGGTATTGGCTGGGGATTTTATACACTAGCAGGGAAAGGCTCAAAAGACCCGCTGCGAGATACTAGTTATAATTTTCTGAGAACCGCGCCTTTTATTGCGCTGCTGCTGTTGTTTAATGTCGATAATGTATTGTTGTCATCCCGGGGGGTGATTCTGGCTGTTATTTCAGGGGCACTGACCTCAGGTGTGGGTTATACGCTTTGGTATGTGGCATTAACAGCGCTTAAAACAACCCAGGCAGCGGTATTGCAGTTGTTGGTACCGGTTATTGCTGCGCTGGGTGGGGTGTTGTTGGTGCAGGAGGCGTTAAGTGGTCGTTTAATGGTTTCTGCGTTATTGATTTTGGGCGGCATTTTACTGGTAATTGCGGGGCAGCGAATAGTTTTTTTCGAGCGAAAACACTAGATTAATCAGAGACCTGTCATTATTGCTAAGCTTTCAGTCAAGTATTAATGTGCAAGCTTAACGATTACATTGACAGATTTTCTGTTGCACTCTAGATGACAGATCAATATGGCGCTAGCTTGAAAAGAGTGCTTAATTGCGATGAGTGGCGCTATTATCGTGGTGTTGATGTTATATCCAGGTAAAAGGTTGATTGGTAAGGAGGAAAAGTGTCCAGCATATTGAAAATTTTTACTGTGCTGATATTGGTCTTAATAACAGGCTGCGCCAGTTTAAGTCAGTCGGAATGTATGAGTGCTAATTGGTATCAATTAGGCACACAAAACGCCGTAAGTGGTCAAAAAATTAGTTATCTGTCGGAGCATACAAAGGCCTGTAGTGAGTATTTGATTACCCCTGATTCAGTCGCGTATCAACAAGGCTGGCAAGTGGGGATAGTAAAGTTTTGTACCGCCCAATCAGCTTGGCAATTTGGTTTATCTAGACGCAGCTATCAAAATACTTGCTCAGACAGTGCAGCGAAACACTTTTTACCCGCCTATCGTTTGGCAAAAAAAGTGTTGGCTAAACGCGCTGCGATAAATGAGCATCGCAGTGATTTGCGCCGTTTATTAAGATATTCGTTGAGTGATAAATTAACTGATGAACAGCGTGCTGATATTACCTTTGCTCGATTGGATCTAAAAATGGAGCTTAATTTTTTAGAAATGGACTTAAGAAGGTTAGAGCACCAGGCGGTAAATCTAGGTCTTTATTGAAGCGTAAGTGGAATAAAGCAATGCAAGTGTGAATATAAAGGTAAAGACATGCCAAAAGGTGAATTAGGGTTTGTCGTCGAGCCCGTTGAAGTGAAAGATCTTGAAGAGTTAATAGCCCTGCGTATCAGAGCGATGCAGCCAAGCTTGGAGGCGGTAGGTCGATTTGATCCACAGCGTGCTAGAGAGCGTTTTGCGGCTAGTTTTGATGCTGCTCATACTCGAAAGTTGTTGGTCGATGGGGAATTGGCCGGTTTTTATGTGCTGTTTGAAAAATTAGATCATCTATGGTTAGACCATCTATATATAGATCCCATTCATCAAGGAGGGGGATTTGGCGGGCGTGTTATACAAGTGTTGCAGAAAATAGCGTCCAATGGTGAACAACCATTACGTCTTGGAGCACTAAAACAGAGCCGCGCTAACCAGTTTTATCTCTCGCATGGTTTTGAACAAATAGCCGAGCACGATTGGGATAATATTTATCAGTGGGCAGCACATAGTTAAGCCTTGAGAGTCGATTTTTCTTTAATCAACAATCATCGACGATATGACTTTGCAAGATAGAAAGGAGACAAGAGGGGGAAATCTGTTATGGGGATATTTATGCTGAAAAGAGGAGGTGCAGGTGTCCGTTGAATTTAGGGAGATTGTTTATAGCGCAGTAACTGAGTTTTCTGGGGGGAAAATATACTTGCACAGTATGCCCGCACGCTTTGAGCCTTGGAGTGATTTTGTGAAAGCGAGTCTTTTAGCACAAGTAAAACATATATTGTGTTTGACCAGTGTTAATGAAATTGGCGAAAAGTCGCCGCAGTATTTGCAGGCGATAAATGCAGATGCAGTACCCGCACAATTTAAGCTTTGCCCCGTGGCCGACTTTTCAACACCTGAGGATATAAAGCAGTACCGGCACTGTATTGAAGCATTAGCGGCTAAATTGCGAGCAGGTGATAATGTACTGATTCACTGCGCTGCGGGCATTGGCCGTACAGGCACCGCCGCTGTTTGTCTGTTAATGGCTTTGTCAGTGCCCACTCAACAAGCGATTGATCTCGTTGCACAGGCGGGATCTCGCACAGAAACAGATAAACAGTTAGCATTTATCAATCACGACTTTTAATATGATTTAGAAGGTAGGAACAATGAATATACGCGCATTTGAGGATGGGGATTTTAGTCAAGTACAAGCTATTTATGTAGCGGGGATTGAGACTAAAAATGCGACTTTTCAATTAGAGAAAAAGAGCTGGGAGCAGTGGAGTGCTTCAATGATCCAAGATACTGTGCTGGTTTTGAGCACTGACACTGTTCAAGGTGAGCAAAAGATTCTCGCCTGGGCAGGGCTTTCAGCAATCTCTACAAGAGAGGTGTATAGGGGAGTTGCTGAAGTCAGCATTTATGTCGCTGCAGAGGCGATGGGCAAAGGCGCTGGCTCAAAGTTGATGGCGGCGTTAATAGAACAGTCCGAAGCGCAAGGTTTTTGGACTTTACAAGCGGCTATATTTCCTGAAAATTTAGGCAGTATTGCCCTACATACTAAACATAACTTTGCCATCATTGGGCGTAGAAAAGCGCTGGGTCAATTACACGGGGTTTGGCGTGATGTCGATTTGATGGAGCGCAGAAGTACTGTTGTCGGCATTTCTTAGCGACATAGAATGAACTTAAGGAGAAGTAAATGGAACTAACCCTAAAATTTTTAGCCTTGACGTTACTGTTAGAGATGACACCGGGACCTGCGATGTTATTTGTGCTGTTTCAATCATCATTTGGTTATAAAAAGGTGGTTGCCGGGGTATTAGGTCTGTTGACTGCAAATTTTGTCTGGATAGCGCTGGTGGCGACAGGACTTGGGCTACTGATCACTCAGTCACCGGTTGCCTATGATACCTTGCGTTTTCTAGGTGCGGCCTACCTAGCTTACATGGGCTATAAAATCTGCCGCTACGGGATTGGAAAACAGAGCGCTTTAGCCGCCATTAAACCAAAAAAGCTGTGGCAGATCTATATTCAAGGAGTATTGACTTCGCTCTCTAATCCTAAGGCTTTATTGTTCTTTTTGGCACTGTTTCCAAACTTTGCCTCGCAAGACAATTTTGTCGCCGATATTGTGTATTTTGGAGCCCTTAAGCTTTTATGTCTGTCACTGGTTATGCTCAGCTACGGCCTGATTGGCAACAAAGTATTTGACTACTTTAACGCATCCAAAGTCGCCGATGTGATCGGCCGTTTTATTGGAGTCGGCGTTATCGGCGCGGCAATTGCAGTGGCGCGAGGGTAGATGTTGGCTAAAAAGCCAGCCCCATCATTAAACCCTCCTCACGCCACAGTTTCACTTTCACTTTCACTGAAATTATCCAGTCATTGCTTGGATATTTTGGCTTGTTAAAGCATTGGTTATGCTCAACTATGGTTTGCTTGGCAACAAAGGACTTGATTGCTTTTATGCATCAAAAATCATCGATGTGATCGGGCGTTTTATTGGAGTCGGTGTTATTGGGGCGGCAATTGCAGTGGCGCGAGGGTAAGTGTTGGCTAAAAAGCCAGTCCCATCATTAAACCCTTTTCACGCCATAGTTTTACTTTTACGCCGTCGATAGCCGTTTCAGTCTCGCTGAAATTATCCAGTAATTCCTTGGGCATTTTTGCTTGGTAAACTATTGGTTATGCTCAGCTATGGTTTGATTGGCAACAAAGTATTTGATTATTTCACGTATAAAAAGTCGCCGATGTGATCGGGCGTTTTATTGGAATGGGTGTTATCAGGGCGGCAATTGCAGTGGCGCGAGGGTAAATGTTGGCTAAAAAGCCAGTCCCATCATTAAACCCTTTTCACGCCAAAGTTTTACTTTTACGCCGTCGATAGCCGTTTCAGTCTCGCTGAAATTATCCAGTAATTCCTTAGACATTTTTGCTTGGTAAAAAGTGTATGTCGCTTTTGTTTCGGGGTGGGTTAGTTGCATTTGTGCAGCGAGCTTGCCGTTGATATTACAGTAGCGCCCGCCGACTAATTGCCAGTTTCCGCTTTTTAGTTTGCTCGAAGAGACGAGAGAAAAACCTAGCCGATTTAAACGATCTTGCACGCCGCTCATAGTAGGGGACAGCACTTCCATTTGTAATTTTGAATTATGGTTATAAGCAATTTGCTCTGAGATAGCGGCATAGTCAGGAGCAGAGAAAGAGAAGTAATAGAGACTAACGGCAATGAAAGTGCTAGCAGCTACGGCGCTTAAGTAAAGATTAATGCCGTTGGACTGGTTTGTTTGTAATTGCTTTAGCCTCATTAGCTGCTGCTCGCTCAACTGCTGTTTTAAGTAATGAGTTTGTAACTGACGAGTGAAGCGAGTGTCTCTTGGCTCATTATCCATCTTTGCTAACCTGTTCGTTTAAGTAGCTGTACTTTTGTTTAAGTCGCTTTCTCAAGCGATTTAAGCGCGATAGTAATGTATTGCGCGAGACATTGCTGAGCTGCGCTAATTCTTGCATTGAGTTACCTTCAACGGCCCATAAATACAGTAACTCTCTGTCTTGATAATCAATATCTTGTAATATGATCGTCAGATGCTGTCGATCGATCATTAACTGCTCTAAGCCTTCAGCAATGAAATGTTCATCAAGCAGCTCTTTGTGTTCCAACTCGCTATCAACGACCAATTCTAATTTCTTGCGACGAAACTGGTCGATATATTGATTGCGGATACTTTTAAGCATGTAAGGTTTTAGTTCGTTTGCCGCGAGCTGTTTTTTTAACACTTTTTCACAGCAGCTCTGCACTAAATCATAGGCTTGATGTTGATCATTGCTCAATGACAGCGCGTAGCGATACAAATTATTGAGTAACTCATTACTAAAAGTGACTTCTTTAATCGGCCACTTGAAATTAAACATTAATAAGCGCGCTTACAGTAACTTGAAAAATGATAGGCATCCTATTGTTGATTGAGCTGAGATTTTAAAAAAGGGTGTTGCAAAGCAAATAGGCTCAACCCTTTAGGTTATCACTGCGTATCAGCTGCAACTGTTGGCCAAGCTTTTATGGCCTCACTTGGTCTGTTACGCGTTTACAGCACCACTAGAAGTTATGTGATATAAAAAAACCTGCGATCCAACTCTATCGCTTCTGTCTCGTCTACAATGTTTTAAACCATTAAAAAAGGAGTAAAAATGGTTTTAGAGTCTTTGACTCTTAACATTTACGCCAAGTCCCCTCAGCAGCATACAGAGAGGATCACAGGTTTGGTAGCTTTAAACCAAGATATCTCCAGCGCTGCATTGGATGAACAGTACTGGGTTAGACAAGGATTTATCGCTATTCAATCTATATAACGAAGCAGCAGCAATTTTGATTGCATTAAAAATAAATTATTTTAATTTTTTCGCAGATAATGCCCTAAGTAGCTTAAATTACACAGTCAGTGCGTTGATGTTTTATTGGCGAATAACCCTTTTTTGGCATCCACTACTGAGTCAAGGGTGCTGTCTAACTGCTGAGTTCTGATTGATCTGTGGTCATTTATTGAAACTACTATAGAATGTCTTTTTTTACCCCATGTTATGTCGCTAAAGCCCATTATCAAAACCTCATTATAGCGTTAGGATAGACTTACATTCTTTAGGAGTAAAAATGATGTTAAAGATAAAACCTAACTGCGAACACTGTAATATAGATTTACCAGCCGATAGTGCTGATGCAAAAATTTGTTCTTTTGAGTGTACATTCTGCAATAATTGCGTGGATAGGCTTTTAGAAAATTGTTGCCCAAACTGTGGTGGGGGTTTTCAATCGCGTCCTATTCGGCCCGCTGTAAATTTTAAGAATGATAATTTCTTAGGTAAATACCCTGAGATGAAACAACGAATCTATCAGAGCGTTGATTTAGTAGCGCATGCAAAGTTGGTAAAAAAAGTAAACAGTTGAGCTTTTGCTTAACCTAGTGACGATAAAACAAGCGCGCCTAAATATACGTAGCGTAGATAATATGTCCTTGTAATACGCTTACCACAGCTTTAGTTGGCTTATGGGTTAAAAAATTCGGCGAAATAGCCCAGTCAATGTACCTTAGATATTGGGTATATAAGAGAATGAGTCTGTCAGCCAGTTTTTAATTTCGTACCATCAAGTGGCGTTGGTATACAAAAGTGACACACTGTTAATTACATTGAAAATGGGAACAATGAATGACTGTAAAAGATACCTTGCTCGCGCTGATTATTATTGTGGTATGGGGGCTCAATTTTGTTGTTATAGCATTGGGTTTAGAGGGGATGCCACCGCTGTTGATGGGAGGGCTGAGGTTTTTGTTGGTAGCAGTGATTGGCTGTTGGTTTGTGGCAAGGCCTAAAGTACCGCTGAAATGGTTTATCGCCTATGGCTTAAGTTTGAGTTTTGCGCAATTTGCATTTTTATTTATCGCAATGAGTGTGGGTATGCCAGCGGGATTGGCCTCATTAGTGCTGCAGTCACAAGTGCTTTTTACCTTAGTGTTCGCCTATTGGGTTTTAAAAGAACCCATTAGCGGGAGTCAGTTGCTTGCTATATTGGTAGCGGGGACGGGGCTTACGCTGATAGGGACTACTAATGCTGATACAACGATGACGATAATTGGCTTTGCGCTCACCATCATGGCTGCTGTTTGTTGGGGGGCGGGTAATTTAATCACTCGCTCAATTTCGCAGCTGGGTTATAAAGCAGATGTCAGTTTGGTGATCTGGTCGGCACTGTTTTCATGTGTGCCTTTTTTTATGCTCTCTTTAGTAGTGGAGGGACCTGAGTTGATCATCAGTTCGCTGCAATCCATCAGTCTCACCTCAATGCTTTCCTTACTGTATTTAGCCGCAGTGGCCACTATTGTCGGTTATAGCTTGTGGAGCTATTTACTGAGCCGCTATCGAGCAGGGCAAGTGGCACCATTGACTTTAGGTGTGCCTGTGATAGGGCTAGTTAGTGCCTCAATGGTATTAGATGAGCAGATCTCTGCAATACAATTACTAGGCATCAGTATCGTTATGTTGGGCCTTATGATCAACATACGCCTAGATAGAGTCTTGAAAAAATGGCTTTCAGGAGATAAATAATGAAAGGGGAAAGACACTGATGATAATGCATATCAAACCCAAGCCAATTGATATTTATGTGTTGTTGCTTCCAGAGCTTTTAATGTTGGATGTAGCAGGTCCTGCTGAAGTGTTTAATTTTGCTAGCCGCTATGGAGAGCCCTGTTATAAATTGCATTTTATCGGGCCGCAAGCTTGCATTGAAACGAGTATCGGTATGAGTATAAATGTGGCGCCATTGCCTGCTGAAGTGCCTTTGGGAAGCTGGCTTTTGCTGCCCGGTTTAGAGGGTGCATGTATTGATTTTACCTGCGAACTGATTGCAGCAGCCGTTGCTTGGTTAGCGCATTATCAACGTTTTTCTAAGGTGATCAGTGTCTGTGCCGGTACATTATTACTCACTAAGGGAGATGCCCTAACAAACAGGCAATGCACCACTCATCACTCACACTTGCAGGATCTTGAGCAGCTAGTGCCAAGCGCAAAAGTGCAACGCGATAGATTGTTTGTGCAAGACGGTGCAATTTACACTAGCGCCGGGGTGACTGCCGGTATCGATTTGGCGCTGTATGTTGTGGAGCAAACCAGCGGAGTAGAGTGCGCGGCGCAAGTGGCGCGAAACTTAGTGCTGTTTTCACGTCGCACTATTCAAGAGCCCGCGCAATCCCCCTGGTTAACTTATCGCAATCACTTGCATCAAGGAGTGCATAGTGTGCAAGACCAGATACAGAAAAATCCCAGTAAAAACTGGCGCATAGAAGAGTTGGCGACTTTTGCATTTTGCAGTCCAAGGCATCTAGCGCGGATATTTAAAGCCAATACCGATATCAGCTGTAAAGGTTATTTACAGCAATTGCGCATGAGCTTAGCGCGCCAACTGTTATATGAAAACCGCATGAGTGTTGAGCAAGTCGCGATCAAAGTAGGTTACAACGATGTGCGCCAATTTCGTCGTATTTGGCAACAGTACAACAGCGCCCCGCCAGCGAGTTTAAAGAATACCGCGATAGCGGATAACCAATGAATCAAGAAAAAATAATTAACAATTGCTGATGGGGAAAGAGTGCCAATGAACGTAGCTATATATATTTACGACGATGCTGAAGTGTTAGATTTCTCTGGGCCTTTTGAAGTATTTAGCACCGCCAATAGATTAGCGCAGAGTGCAGTATTTAATGTATTTCTTATCTCGCAAGAACAACCTGCAGTGAATGCTCGTGGCGGTTTTCAAGTACAAGCTAATTACAGTTTTGATAATCATCCACCGATTGATGTGCTGCTAATATCCGGTGGAGTTCACGATGCACAACTGAAGAACGCTCCAGTAATAGAGTGGATTGCCCAGCAGGATAAGCAAGCAAAGAAGATGGCTTCGGTTTGTACCGGCGCATTTTTGCTGGCTCAAGCACAAGTATTAACAGCGCAAAAGGTCACCACCCACTGGAGTGATATTGCGCAGTTGCGGACTTTATTTCCCCGCTTAGAAGTGGTTGAAAATGTGCGCTGGGTTGATCAGGGAAGAGTCGTTACCTCAGCTGGGATTTCAGCTGGTATCGATATGTGTTTACATTTAGTGAGTCAACTAGAGAGTATTGAACTCGCAGAGCAAACAGCACGACAAATGGAATTTAGTTGGGCGCAACGGGCATAACAGCTTAAGGCTGAAGATTGCAGGTAGTTTTAATCAGTTTGAATTGATATGTTTAGTAGGATGGCTTAGTCAATAAATTGAGAAAAACGACTAAAAAGAGTGCTTCGCGCCATTCTTCAACAAGCGCTTATTTTAAATACCATTGGCTGGGTTTAATGATGCGAATTATTATCTACTGCTATCTGCTTATTTTGAATATTAGTCAGGTGAATGCAGGTGTTATAGCGACCTATCAAATTCCAGGGCTTGTGATCCAAGAAAAAGAACACCTTGTGCGCTATCGAGGGCCTTCTATGAGCTGGCGCAGCGCTTAATACAAAATATTGATGCTGAGTTAACTATTGAAGTATATCCACCGACCCGAGCCGTTGCGCTGTTTAGAAAACAAGCAGTGCTGAGGTTGTTTTCAGCCACTAAAGCGCTGATAAAAGAGACGGATTTTTCAGTGTGAAAAACCATCGTCTTTGCCCAAAAGCGCGATTTTTTATTCTGTAAACTGGATAAAAAAGCGCGGTCTTTAGCCCAGTTAAGCGGTGCTAAAGTGGGGGGTGACTAAAGGTTTTCCCTTTAGTCGACATATTATCGAAAATACAACCTATCAAATCCTCCCGGCCGTGTCCGACGAAGTTAATTTGAAAATTTAGCGCTGGGTAAAATTGACTATTTTCTAGTAGAGGAATTGACAGGCCTCAAGGCATTACACAACGTCGCTATCGCCACCGTTAGCTATTATCATTAATCACCCGTTGACGTACAAGACGGCTTCTTTGCTTTTAGAGGGGGCAGTAAAGGTGACAAAGCTTGTCAATTAGTCAATAACAAGCTGGTAAAATTAATAGCTGATGGCCGCTGGAACTATGCGCAACAAGTAAAAAAAATGCGCCATTGATACTTACGTAGCTTTGATTAATAGTTTGAGACCTCCGCATAACGTAGCGAATGCAGATAAGACAAGGCAAATACAAGCGAAATAGCGGAGTTTACTGATGTAAATGAGCATATTGAGCTTGTTTTTAACGCCGTATTATCAAATGCAGTAGTTATGCTGAGGTCTCAGTTTAAATATTTAGCGGTGGCCAATAGTAATGGGTTGTATTATTCGCAGCAAATAGATATTTTGAGTAATATTAAATAGACGGATAATTATCGAGATCAGATCGATGGCCTTACAGGGATAGAGCGTAAATGAAACAATATTTATCAGCATCGACGTACATCGATTGGCAGAGCGAAAATATACAAGTTATGGCCCTTGAGTTGGCAAAAAACGCGAGCAGCCAATGGGAGTTAGTACGCAATTGTTTTGAATTTGTGCGCGATCAGATCAAACACAGTGCTGACTATCAGTTAAATCCAGTGACCTGCAAAGCGTCAGATGTATTAAAGCATAACACCGGTTTTTGCTACGCCAAAAGTCATTTACTGGCGGCTTTGCTGCGAGCTAATGGTGTTGCGACCGGTTTGTGCTATCAGCGCTTAACCCTTGTCAATGATAAACCTCCTTACTGTTTACATGGTTTAAACGCGGTCTATTTGGCAGGTATTGGTTGGTATCGCCTAGATCCGCGAGGAAATAAAGAGGGGGTTGATGCACAATTTTGTCCGCCATTGGAAAAGCTGGCGTTTGCACTGCTGAGCCCTGGGGAGGCAGATTTTCCTGAAATATGGGTGGAGCCATTATCGGTAGTGGTTGATGTGTTAAATAGGGCAACAAGCTATCAGCAAGTGCTGAATGAGTTACCTGATGTACAAATTGCTAAGCTACATGCTTAGCTAAAGGAGAGACTGGGTGAGCAAATGGTGCTCAGCTTTCTATTCAGTGTTATTGGCCAAGGAACTGCTTATATTGCTGATTAAAAAGTGGGTAGAGGTCTTTAGGTAACCACTTTTTGACTATGTTTTGATAGGCTAGGTTATTTTTTTGAGTGTTTATAATGTGATTAATTGAGGTGATTACCGCTTCTCCTAATTTATTTTTCGAGCAAACAATGTGACCATAAACGTTTTGATCGTTAAGTGTTTCTAAGATAGTAATGTTCTTAAAATGAAAATCTCGATGTGCTCTCTGTGTGTAATAGCTAGCAATAGGGTATTCAATGATGAAATCTACCCGCTTGCGGCGCATTAAAGTGAAAAGCTCTTTAGTGCCAAAACCCGAATCCAGCAAGACAAAACTATTAGGGTATTGTTGAATAAGCTGATTAAGTCGCTTTCCATAAGAGCGTTTCTCGATGATGCCTATTTTGCTATCAGGATAGGCTGAAAGTAGCGCTTTAATAGAGAGCTGGTCAGGTAAAGCACCGGCTAACTTGGTAGTAAGATGCGCTTCATTGATCACTAAAAATTGTAAGCTGTGTCTTGGAACAATAATCGCGGCTGAGGAATAATGCATTATTTTGGCCCGTTGTGCGGTTTTTAATAATCCACTGCAAATCAGTTTAGTTTGCTGTAAATCCCTAGCAATTCTAATAATATTGCTTTGGTAGTTTACATGCTGGTATTGAGGGAGTCTCTCTTGTAATACTTGAAACAACCGATCAATGATGCCGTTATTTTTGTCAATTCCCAGGTCAATAAAAAAGGGCGGGATGCCATATTTTGCCCAGTGGATAGTGGGTGTTTGGGCCGGTATGTTGCTTGATAAAAAAATAAGTATGGCAAAAGCAAAAGCGTTTCTTGTCGTTGTAATAGCTGAATTTTTATAGAGAGAATCCTTCATTGAGTTTCCAGTTCTATCAATTCCTGTCAAGCTCGTGTAATAAACATAAATTGTAGTAGAGACTAAACCCAATTCTTTATTGATACTAATAACCCGCTCTTAAACGAGAAAATAAAGGCTGAGCAAGAAGTCCACCTGAGCAGTTTCCAGTTCATTAGTGCAAAGTCTGACAGGTTTCTGTTTGAATAGTACACTGTATTTGGTTGTGTATTAACTCAAGGTTAATCATTGCTCTTCAATTACAATGCGTTTGAACTCTGCTCTAAAAGATGAGAGTGATTTTTGTGGGATCCAGTCTTCATATATTTTTTGGTAGGCCTTAGTGTCACGGTGCTGGTCAATAATTTTATTGAGACCACTGATGACCTCTCTCCCTGCATTGTTATTTGAACAGGCAATATAAGCTTTTACGAAGGGGGCAGATTCTAGCAAAGGCTCAATATGAATAGGCGCAGTATTGTTGGTTGTGCGAATGACAAAATAGCTGATAAAGGGGAGTTCGATGGTTAAGTCTATGCGTCGGGTTTGCAGCATAGTGATTAATTCAGCGGTGCTGGTTGTCTCATCCAAATGTTCAACTTGTTGTTTGTAATGTGCCACGATATCGTTAAGTCTGTCGCCAAAAGAGCGATGGGTATTGATACCGACAATTAAACTGTTTGATCCCGCCAGCAGTTGTTCCAGAGAAATAGTACCTTTGACTCTGGCTTTGCCTAAGACGGTAGTGAGTTTAGGGTTGTTAGCTAAATAATGTAGATTATGGCTGGGTAGCACAGTGATAGGTTTGGAAAATAACATAAAAGCTTCCCGCCCTTTTTTGTTAGTCAAAGCCGTGCAAATCAGCGCTTTACGTTTGAAGTCTCTCATGACCCGTACCCCGGGGGATAAATAATTGCTATGTGAGTAAGCAGTTAAACGCGCCTGCATGAAATTGAATACTTCATCGGCCATGCCTTGATCTTCATACTCACCTTGGCTAATAAATACCGGAGGTAATTGGTATTTTGCCCATTCAATGTGCGGTTTTGCTATAGCGCTGACAGTGGGAAAAATGAACAGTATTATAAACAGTGCATAGCGATTTAATGTTTGTTTTAGATCGGTGAGACTAGGCGGTATGAATGTCATAATATCCTCTTGAATTTGTTTACGCTATAGAGGTCTTAAGCACGTAGTGGCTGGCTATATGTCATTAATGTGATGTTCATTATTTTAAGTTATATCGGTATTTGTTGCAACGGCGTTTGTCTGATAACAGTTTAAAACAACTGTATAAAAGCGTGGAGTTTAACGAGGTAAAGTAAGCAGCAGAAACCTTAGGTGAAGAATCACCTAAGGTAAATTGTTTTTACAGGCTGTCTTGGTAGGCTTTAGCAGCTGTTTCAATCGCCTGTTTAGCAGCGGCGGCATCGCCCCACTCTTCTACTTTAACCCATTTACCTTCTTCTAGGCCTTTGTAGTTTTCGAAAAAATGCTTGATGCGAGCAAGCTCTAATTCAGGTAGATCTTTAAGGTCGTGTACATCTTTGTACGCTTTAGTTAGTTTGTCATGTGGTACAGCAACTAGCTTGGCATCTTCGCCGGCTTCATCGGTCATGTTTAAAATGCCCACTGGACGTGCGCGAATAACCGATCCTGGAATCACTGGATAAGGGGTGATAACTAATACATCTAATGCATCGCCATCGTCAGCTAGGGTGTTATTAATATAGCCGTAGTTTGCAGGGTAAAACATCGGCGCCGCCATGAAACGGTCGACAAAAATAGCATCTTCGTCTTTCTCAATTTCGTATTTTACCGGCGAACTCTCAGCTGGGATTTCGATGATAACGTTGATGTCGTTTGGTAGATCGCGACCAGCTGATATTTTTGCAAAACTCATGTTGTGTTCCTTTATGTTTAAAATTGTTAAATGAATAGTTTTGAGAGACTGATACATAAAGCGGCAAGCGCAGTTGTTATGTTGGCGTTTCTCAGCAAGACATTAGTCTTTCTTTTCTATAATACTGTCGATGCGCTGATGATAGTCCATCAGTACTTCTACTTCTTTTTTCGAGCCAAGTGCCACTGATACTCGCTCGTGGATATCTTTGGGTTCTACATCTAAAATGTCGCGGTAGCAATTGGTTGCAATGCCGCCTGCTTGTTCTATTAACATGCTCATCGGGTTACCTTCGTACATCAGGCGTAGTTTACCGGGCTTTTGCGGGACTCTGGTATCCCAAGGATAAATGAAGATGCCGCCACGGGTGAGGATGCGATGAATTTCAGCCACCATCGCCGCAACCCAACGCATGTTAAAGTTTTTGCCACGCACACCGTCAACGCCTTCGAGTACGTCGTCAATGTAGCTGCGCATTGCCGGTTCCCAGTGACGGTAATTAGACATGTTGATGGCAAACTCTTGAGTCTCTTGCGGAATCATCACTTTTTCGCGTGTTAGCAAAAAATCACCCGTTTCGGACAAAGTGAACATGCTTACGCCGTTGCCCGTGGTGAGGACAAGTAAAGCGGACGGACCATAGAGGACGTAACCTGCCGCGAGTTGCTTGCGTCCCTTTTGTAAGAAAGGCGCTTCATCGTGGTATCCTTGCGCAGGATCTGCCTCTAAGATTGAGAAAATAGTACCCACGGTGACATTGATGTCGATATTCGATGATCCATCTAATGGATCAAATACCACCAAGTATTTACCATTGGGGTTTGCTAATACGGGTTCGCTTTCCTCTTCAGAGGCAAGCCCAGCTACCGTTAAGTGACCCAGCAAGTATTTCTTGATTATCTCATTGGAAATAACATCGAGCTTTTTTTGAGTTTCCCCCTGCACATTGACATCAGTGGTCGCACCCAGTACGCCTGAAATAGCACCCTGGCGAAGCTTCAGCGTAATTTCTTTACAGGCGACCATTAGCGTAGCGATAAGATCCGTTAATTCTTCATCAGTTTGTTCGTGTCGCAAAAACTGGCTGAGCAATTGCATGGCAAATTTACCTTTAAGGTTGGGAATAATTTAGTGGCGCATTTTACGCCATGCCATCCTAAAAATCACACTTAGCTGTAAAAAACTCCTATAAATATTCACATATTAAAAGTTTAAGGGGAATTAATGACATTCTGGCGCAATAGGGTGCAAGATTTGTTGTATCATAGCGCCTTTGCCATTTTTAGCCATTAGACCAAAGCACGAGCGCTGTTAGGTCATATAAATTTAAGGAAAGTTGTACGTGCATATTCATATTCTCGGTATTTGCGGGACCTTTATGGGATCAATGGCGATACTGGCACGCGAGTTAGGTCACAAAGTGACCGGCTCCGATGCAAATGTATACCCACCTATGAGTACTCAATTAGAAGCGCAAGGCATTGAGCTGATGAGTGGCTATAAAATAGAACATTTGCAACCAGCGCCCGATTTGGTGGTGGTTGGCAATGCTTTGTCACGTGGCAACCCAGCGGTTGAATACGTGCTCAATAAAGGCCTGGCCTACACTTCGGGGGCACAGTGGTTAAAAGAACATGTATTGCACGACAAATGGGTGCTGGCAGTGTCTGGTACTCACGGTAAAACGACCACCGCGTCGATGCTGGCTTGGATCTTGGAGTATGCCAATATGAAACCGGGCTACCTGATTGGTGGTGTACCCGCTGACTTTTCTGTCTCCGCCAGGATAGGGGAGTCGCCTTTTTTTGTACTGGAAGCGGATGAGTATGATACGGCTTTTTTTGATAAGCGCTCTAAGTTTGTCCACTACATGCCGCGCACTTTGGTGATTAATAATCTTGAATACGATCACGCGGATATTTTTCCCGATCTCGCGGCGATTCAAAAGCAATTTCACCACTTGCTAAGGGTAGTACCGCAGCAGGGACAAGTTATCTATAACGCCGATCAGCGCAGTATTCGGGAAGTACTTGATATGGGCTGCTGGAGTGAGGCACTGGCTGCCGGCGATGCCCCCTCAAAGGCTGATTGGAGTTTTGAGTTGTCAAAGGAAGATGGCTCCCAATTTTCACTCACTTACCAAGGCGAAACACAGGCCAACATCAGCTGGGGTTTGAGCGGTATCCACAATGTTTACAATGGCATGATGGCACTGCTTGCCGCCCGTCATGTGGGAGTTGATATCAGCCACGGCGCTGCAGCACTGGCGAGTTTTAAAGGTGTTAAACGGCGCATGGAGTGCCTGGCTATTATTGGTAATATCGGGGTCTACGATGATTTTGCTCATCACCCAACAGCGATCAAAACCACCTTGCAGGGCATGCGCAAACGCTCTGCTAAACAACAGATCATTGCGCTAATAGAACCGAGATCAAATACCATGCGCTTGGGCTGTCACCAGCAACAATTAGCAGCATCCGTGGCGCAAGCAGATGTCGTTATCTGGTACCAGCCAGAGGGGCTTGAGTGGCAATTAGATGATCTAGTGAATGCAGCCCAAGGCGATGAAACTCAAATGTTTGTGCAGCGCAGTATCGATGGTTGCATTGATACTGCTGTGCAAAGCATTGAGGGGAATAGGTCCTGCTCGATTGTTATTATGAGCAATGGCGGCTTTGGTGGTATTCATCAGAAATTAGTCAAACATTTGCAAACTAACCTTGAGCAAGAGGTTGTTGATGTCCAAATTTAAACGCAGTATTACCCTGGCGATTACCGGTGCATCAGGTGTGCAGTACGCTATGCGCCTGCTAGAGATCTTGGTTAAACAAGAGGTACAGGTGCTGTTATTAGTTTCAAAAGCCGCGCAAGTCGTTGCGGCGACAGAAACGGATTTAAAACTCAGTGGCAATCTAGAATTACAGCAGGCGTATTTAACTAAGCGTTATCAGGCTGCAGCTGGTCAAATACTGGTGTTTGGTAAAGAGCAATGGATGGCCCCCGTGGCATCGGGCTCAGGTTCTCCCAATACCATGGTGGTTTGCCCCTGCAGTACTGGATGTCTGTCGGCAATAGCAACTGGTGCCAGTAATAATTTAATCGAGCGCGCTGCCGACGTGGTACTTAAAGAGCGCAGAAAGCTTATTTTAGTACCGCGTGAGGCACCTTACAGTGAAATACATTTGGAGCATATGCTCAAATTGACACGTATGGGTGCGGTGATCTTGCCTGCAAGCCCAGGGTTCTATCAAAAGCCCACAACGGTTGAAGATTTGATAGATTTTGTGGTGGCAAGAATTTTATCACAGATAGGTCTAGAGCAAAATTTAATGGCCAATTGGGGCCAGCAATATTTAGATAATAGTGAGAGAGAATAAAGATGGCTAAAATTTTGGCCCTAGATACTTCGACTGATGCCTGCTCAGTGGCATTGGAAGTTGACGGTGAGCGCACTGAAATATTTAAAGTAATACCGCGTAAGCACACTCATGAATTGTTGCCAATGGTTGAGGAAATACTCGCCAGCGCACAGCTTAAAGTCACCGGGCTTGATGCCATCGCATTTGGTCGTGGTCCCGGCTCCTTTGCCGGTATACGGATCGCTACAGGTGTCGCTCAGGGCTTGGCGTTTGCCGCGGATTTAGCGGTTGTTCCGGTCTCTTCTTTAGCGGCTCTGGCGCAGGGCTATTATCGACAGACAAATGATAGTGAGAGTGCCATTATCACAGCGTTTGATGCCCGCATGGATGAAATTTACTGGGGAGGTTATAAGATTGTCGATGGGCAAGCGTCAGTGTCCATTGCTGAGTGTGTGAGCTCTCCGCAGCAGTTATTAGTTGCTCACAATACCCAATATGTGGCGCTTGGCAGTGGCTTTAATTATATCGAGCAAATGCCGGGTGACGGACAATCACAATTTAAAAGTATCGATAGCGAAGTACACCCGCACGCTTTGGATATCGTCAGTATTGGTGCTGCTCAGTACGCTTTAGGAAATACGGTGAAAGCAGAGGATGCGCAACCGGTTTATCTACGTAACCAAGTGACATGGAAGAAAAAGGACCAGCAGTAAATGGAATGGATTCATGTTTTTGTGTTAGCGGTGATACAAGGGCTGACAGAATTTTTACCGGTATCTAGTTCTGCGCATCTCATACTCCCCTCGCAGTTATTAAACTGGCCTGACCAGGGGTTGGCATTTGATGTAGGCGTGCATGTAGGGACATTAATAGCGGTTGTTTTTTATTTTAGGAAAGATGTTAGCAGTATGTTATGCGCTTTTTTAAACAGTGTCGGTGGACAGCAATCGATTGAAGGGCGTACTGCCTGGTTTATTATATGTGCCACTATCCCCGCACTAATAAGCGGTTTTTTGCTGCATGACGTGATAGATTATTTTGGTCGCTCGATATTGGTGATCGCCGCGGCAACCATGCTGTTCGGCGCGCTGTTATGGTTTGCAGATACCCGTGATAACCCGCAAAATAGTTTGTCAGAATTAAGTTTTAAGGAAAGTTTGTTTATCGGCTGTGCGCAAGCGCTGGCGTTAATTCCCGGCACTTCGCGTTCAGGTATTACCATGACAGCCGCTTTGATGGCGGGTTTTTCGCGCGATGCAGCGGCAAAGTTTTCCTTCTATTTGTCCATCCCTGTTATTTTGGCAGCGGGGAGCTATAAAGGCCTAGAGCTAGTAAACTCTGGGCTACTGGTACGTTGGGACATGGTAATGAGTGGCTTGCTGCTCTCGGCAATCGTGGCCTTTACCTGTATTCATTATTTCCTAATCTGGTTAGAAAAAGTCGGTATGTTGCCCTTTGTTATCTACCGTTTCATCCTTGGGCTAGCGCTGTTAGCCGTTTATTTTAATGGTAGTGTTTAACTTTGAATAACGATCTCTCATCACTTGTACAAGTCGCCGCTCAGCACGGTGGTTTGCAGAAGCAAGCGCAACAACTGGCTGAAAATTTAAAGCTAAATTATCTCAAAGTAGTTGCAGACCCTAAGAGGTGTGAGCATGCGCAGCTATTGTATGTCACAGATAAAGGGTTGCAGCTCCAGCAGTGTGGTAAAAAAACACCGGGCCCTGTATGGGTAGATTTTGTGACAGGCTCTGTAGCACACAGGCGAAAATTTGGCGGCGGCTCGGGACAGCTAATCGCCAAAGCCGTGGGGGTTAAACCAGGTATTCGGCCAAGTCTCTTAGATGTTACTGCAGGTCTAGGTAAAGATGCCTTTGTTTTAGCAACTTTAGGTTGTCATGTGCAGATGATTGAGCGCTCGCCAATAGTGCATGCATTACTCGCCGATGGTTTGATGCGTGCTCAATTAAATTTTGAAATAATGGACATTATTCAGCGCATGCAGCTGCATCACGCCAATAGTATAGAGTTGATGACGCAATGTGGCGCGCCACAAGTAGTGTATGTTGATCCGATGTTTCCACACAGTGAAAAAAGTGCATCAGTGAAAAAAGAGATGCTGGTCTTTCGCGATATCGTCGGAGATGACTTGGACGCCGGCATGCTCTTGGCGCAAGCACTGGAAACAGCAGAGTCGCGAGTTGTCGTAAAAAGGCCGCGCAAGGCACCGATTATTGAAGTGTCAGGGTTGAACTTAAAGCCTAGTTACGTGCTGGAGGGAAAATCTAGCCGCTACGATATTTACGCGTTAAAGAAATTGAGTTAAAGCGCTAGTGCCTAGCCTCACCATAGGTTCCTCTCTATAGTCGCTGTTATTGGATAAAATCGCTCGAATGCAGCTGAATTTAGTTTCAGTTGTTTTGTCTAGTGCACAGTAGGTTTTGATTTTAACTTAACTGCGCATTTAGTAGAGCGTCGCACCTTTAAAAGCGACTGTCGACTCACAGAGAGATCTGAGTTCTAATATAGCTCACAGTATGCATAATAATTTATTCCATTATCCTGATACTTTTATGTCCTTCAGGCAGGCAAATTCATGCCTGTTGATAGGTTCTTGCTCGCAATGGACGAATTGCGGGTAATAGTTGGTAGATATGTATCTTGCAACAACAGTCTGTCAATTAAGCGGGAAAATGAATGCTGATCAGGTCATTTTCTTTTAACAGTGTGTTTAGGCTTTGCATTTTATCCATATTTATTTGATTGATGGAGATGCTTAAGTCTTTGATGATTTTTCCCTGTTGATCGATTAAATGTGAAGTCAACAACGGGTAGTTGTTGCACAGTAATAACAGTGCTTCGCCAACATTGATAGAGACTAATTCTATCAGTGAGGTTTGCTCTGTATACTCAAGTAGTGACTGGGGAATTTCAATTTTAATATTTTTCATTGTCGTATCTTCTAATTTTACGCTGGTTTAAAGTAATGGTTAAGGTCTGGTCTTAATCGCTGGTGGAAAATTAATAGCTTTAATGGTTTTTGATTGACGGCGTCCATGTAAAACGCGAGCTGTCACTACAGCTTCAATGAAATTGCTGGTATTCGCCTTCGAATCAAAAGATTGTATTATCTACCTCATTATAATGGTCAATTCAGATTTAGTTTAGCTCAGCTTTTGTGACTGGCTATTAGCGAGAGTGTGCCTGAGGGCCTTTTTTAACGTTGGATAGTGAAAAGTGAATCCTGCTTTGGATAGTCTGAGAGGGGTGACCCGCTGTCCGGTGGTTAGTATTCTAGCCATCTCGCCTAACAACAATCTAAGACATAACTTTGGTACGACTAGTACACTAGGTCGTTTGAGTTGAGTGGCTACCAAGTTGGTGAACTCTGAGTTCGTGACAGGGGTGGGGCTGCACAGATTATAAACCCCTTGTAAGGGCTGTTTGGTTGTTCCTTGTTCATGCTCTGTCATTAGGAAAAGTAACGCATTGATCATGTCTTCTATATGAATCCAAGACATATACTGCTGACCAGTGCCTAACTTAGCACCTAGAAAAAATTTAAAACTGGGTAGTAGTTTCTGTAGGAATCCTCCTGTGGGGTGGATAATTAAGCCTGTTCTTATTACACAGACCCGCACACCAGTGTGGCTCAACTGTAGCGCTTCACTCTCCCAGGCTTGGCACAAACTATGTGTATATTCAGGGTGTGCAACGCTCTCTTCGGTGAGTAATTGGTCTTTACCGTCACCGTACCAGCCAACTGCTGATCCACTGATCAGAGCTTTAGGTAATGGTTGGTGCTGTTTTATCCAGTCTACCAACTCACGTGTTAAATCAACGCGACTCGCCCATAACTTATCCTTTTGTGCTCTGCTCCAGCGTTTATCGGCGATAGGCTCTCCTGCAAGATTAACAACATAATCAAAGGCTGTTGAGCTGGGTATTTGACTCAATTTTTCGACCAATAACACTGATGGGAGGACTCGGGTAGACGCCTTTTTGGCGCTGCGGGTCAATACCGTCACTTGATTATCTGATTTTAATAATTCTGCAATCAGTGCTCTGCCTACTAGGCCGGTTCCACCGGTGATTAAGTAGCTGCTCATTTTTTAGAGTCCTCAAGCTTGTTAGCGGGTGGTTTTTTCAAAAGAGAGTTTAGTAATTCCATGGGCATTGGAAATAGAATCGTTGACGTTTTTTCGCCGGCAATTTCTGTTAACGTTTGCAGATAGCGTAATAAAATTGCGTTTGGCTCTTTAGCGAGTTCACCAGCGGCGTCTACCAGTTTGGCTGCTGCTTCTTTTTCGCCGCAGGCGTGAATGACTTTGGCCCTTCTGCTGCGCTCCGCTTCCGCTTGGCGAGCGATGGCCCGAATCATGTTCTCATTGAGATCGACGTGTTTTATCTCCACATTAGAGACTTTTATTCCCCAGCTATCCGTTCTTGTATCTAAAATATTTTGTATATCAGAATTTAGCACGTCTCTATTGGCCAATATTTCATCTAGCTCATGCTGACCCAGCACCGAGCGCAAGGTTGTCTGTGCTAGCTGTGATGTTGCCTGCAGGTAGTCTTCGACATTAATAATGGCTTTTTGTGAGTCTATCACCCGAAAGTAAATGACGGCATTGACGCGTACCGAAACATTGTCGCGGCTAATGACATCTTGTGAGGGGACATCCATAACAACCGTGCGTAAATCCACCCGTACCATCTGCTGAATAATCGGAATAACAATGATCAGGCCTGGCCCTTTGACTTTGTCGAACCTACCGAGAAAAAAAATCACCCCGCGCTGGTACTCGCGAAGAATTTTGAACGTACTAATAATTATCCATAATAATAATAGGGTTAATAGGGCAGTGGCTATCAGATTACTATCTAGCACTAGGCCTTTCATTTTGAATCTCCTTGCGAGGTTTGTTTGATTACTAATATTAAACCGCGTATTTCCTCTACTGAGACAATTTGATTTTTTTTAAGCGGCTGCGCTGATAGGGCAGACCACGCCTCACCGGCTAAACTTACTTGACCGCTGCCCTGAAAATCACTGAGCACTATCGCTGGCGTGTCCAATATTAAGCGCTGGCCACTGACGGTTTTTGCAGCTCTGTTGCGCCACAGGTAGCTGAGTATAAAAATACTAAAACTGGCGCTTAGTAATGCCACGGTGAAAATTAAGTTGATAGAGATTTTGAAGCTCTGCTGTTGGCTGTCTATCAGGAATATAGAGCCTAAGGTGAAGGAGATAATGCCCCCTAAACCAAACACGCCAAAGCTCGGCCGCATAGCTTCTATGGTAAATAGCAAGATGCCAAGTATGACTAGCCCCAACCCTGCAAAATTGAGCGGCAATAGTTGTAGAGCGTATAGGCCAATAAATAGTGAAATGGTACCAGTAATACCGGCCACGCCAATACCGGGACTATAGAATTCAAGAAGCAAGCCATAAAAGCCAATCATGAGCATAATATAGGCGATATTAGGATTGGTGATAGTGGCGATAAACTGGCTGCGCCAGTCGGGTTGAATATAATTGAGCTGGGTGCCACGACTATTTAAGGGCTGAAGTAAAACGGTCAATTGCAGTTTTGGGTCGCTTAACTTCTGCAATAATTGTTCAGGAGATTCTGCTATCAGCTCTATAACATTTTTTTCCAGCGCCTCAGTAGCGGTTAATGTTGCCGCCTCTGCCACCGCCAATTCTGCCCAGCGCTGATTGCGCTTGCGCAGTTGTGCCAGAGATCTTATATAGGCGATTGAATCATTGATGATTTTTTTTTGCATAGCGCTGGGCTGGCTTTTTTCTTTAGTACTATCCGGGGAAGAAAGGGGGCTTGATAGCATCACAGGAGTTGCTGCGCCTAAGGTTGTTGCAGTTGCCATGGCAGCGACATGGCAGGCGTAGAGCATATAAGTGCCGGCACTGGCGGCGCGTGCTCCACTGGGGTGGACCAAGCAGACAATGGGGATTTTAGAGTTTAAAATTTGCTGGTTTATTGCTCGAAGACTACTGCTCAGTCCACCGGGGGTGTTGATGGTAATAAAAATAGCAGGGGAAGTGGCTTTTAGGTTCGTCTCTAAGATATTGCGGATCAGGTAATCGCTGACGGCGGGACCAATTGCCCCTTGAATGCTGAGCACGGGTATCTGGGGGGGGCTTACCGCTGCATTATCATTTGTCAGCACTGTCTCTTTAACCGACCTTTGATCGCTTGTAAGAGTGGCTTGCGGCTCTGTTGCTAAAGGGGACGCAGCGCTTAATAACAAGATCAGTACTAAGACTGACCCCAGTATCATGCGATACATAATCTGACACCAAATTACCTATTCCCCACCATTATATAACAAACGGCGTTTTATGTCTTGGAATGGTAATTAGTCGTTAGCTGTTGTTACTGTGAGTAGAGGATATATTCATGTATGTCTATTTAGCACTTACTAGATTAATTGTCTTTAGAGGCAAATGATGATTAGTCGATAAGGAGGGTGTTGTAACAAAGACTTAAGGTTTGGCAAGTACATGGTCTAAAGGCAGTTGTGTTTGATGTTTTAGCTCTTCCATCACAAAGGAAGAACTGACGTCAAAGATATCTGCCTTAATCAATTCCTTATACAAATTATCATAATCTTTCATATCTGTGACAACTGCTTTTAGTAGATAGTCGAGATCGCCACTCATTCTATACACTTCTAAGATTTGCGGTAAATCAGCGGTGACTTGTTTGAATTGATTTACCCACTGGGCATTGTGCTTGTTGGTTCTTATTGAAATAAAAACACTCAGCGGTAAATTAACTGCAGCGGGATTAATAAGGGCGACTCTTGAGCTAATGACATCATTGGCTAGCAGTTTTTGGATTCTGCGCCAGCAGGCGGTTTTGGAAATACTTACCTTGTCGGCGACTTGAGCCACAGAGAGGGTGTCATCTTTTTGCATTGACTCTAAAATAGCTAAATCGATTTTGTCCATGTTCTATTACTCTTGCTTATATATGGAATATCGTTCCTAAAAATTTGTGATTATTAGAACGTTGTTAATAAATCTACCCTGTTTGGTTAACAAATGGAAGTAATGTTTCTTTGATGTTCGATTACAATAGTGCAGGTAATTAATTCAGTGGTAGAGGTTTAGGTCATGACAATCAGTATTGAAAAAATTCGTAGTAATGTGATCGGCGACGGCGTGTTATTTAATACCCCCTTTGGTGATAAACCGATGGTTTACGCGGATTACACGGCATCGGGTAGAGCGCTGGGGTTCATTGAAGATGCGATTGCACAGCAAGTGCTGCCTTACTATGCAAATACTCATACTGAAACGTCCTTTAGCGGCAAGCAGAGTACAGTATTTAGAGAGCAAGCTAGGGCAAGTATTCATCAAGCGCTAAATACCAGTGAAAAACATAAAGTTATTTTCACAGGCTCTGGTGCGACATCCGCGATCAATAAATTAATAGATATGTTAAATTTACGTCTGCCTAGAGAGCTTGATGTGCAATATCAGTTCGATGCGCAAATCGCTGAGGCTGACAGACCAGTGGTTTTTATCGGTCCTTACGAGCATCACTCAAACGAATTACCTTGGCGTGAAAGTATTGCCACTTTAGTGGTCGTTCCGCTGACGCCTTTAGGTCAAATCGATCTTGAGTTTTTAGAGCAGAAACTGAAGCAGTATCAAGAGCGGCCACAGCTGATAGGTAGTTTCTCTGCCGCCTCCAACGTCACCGGTTTAAAAACGGATGTCGCTGCAGTCTCTCAGCTTTTGCACCGCTATAACGCGATGTCCTGCTGGGACTATGCCGCTGCTGCGCCCTACGTCGGTATCGATATGCAGCGCGATGCATTAGATGCGGTATTTATCTCGACCCATAAGTTTATAGGAGGCCCAGGAACACCGGGTCTGTTAGTGATTAACAGTGAAAAGCTTAGCAACAAAGTGCCGGCAGTTCCCGGGGGGGGCACAGTGCTTTATGTATCCCCAGAGTCACATACTTTTATTGATAATGTAGAGCGTCGCGAGGAGGGGGGAACGCCTGGCATCGTCGAATCTATTCGCGCCGGTTTAGTGTTTAAATTACAGCAGAGTATAGGCACAGAAAAAATTGAGGCACTAGAACACGGCTTGGTTACTAAGGCGATTAAGACATTAACGGCGCAAGCTGATTTCCAGTTATTAGGTTGTGCCGATGCCGCTCGATTATCGATACTCTCCTTTAATATCAAGCATGGCGAATCAGTGTTGCACTATGGTTTTGTGGTGGCGTTACTCAATGATCTCTTTGGTATTCAGGCCCGTGGTGGCTGCTCTTGCGCTGGTCCTTATGGACATGAGTTGCTCAACCTTTCAATGCAAGAATCAGGCGCGATAGAAGGTCAATTACATCGCGGCAATATGATATTGCGCCCGGGATGGATAAGAGTGAACTTTAACTATTTCATTGATGAGCAGACCTTTGATTATTTAACCCAAGCAATTAAGCTTGTGGCAGAACACGGCTGGCGTATGTTGAGTCAGTATCAATTTAATCAGCACAATGGCACATGGGAATACAATGGCGAGCGAGCAGTTAATACTCTGTCATTGGATGACTTGCTAGAAAATGCAGAAAGCATAAAACCAGTCACGATTGAGTCTGATCAACTAAATAGCTATTTAGAACAAGGTAGAGCAGTTCTCTTAGCAGTCCAGGCGCAAAAGGTTGCGCAGCCGTTGAAACTCTGTCCTGATGCTGAAAAGCTACGTTGGTTTGCGTTGTCTTAATATAGGAAGTTATAGGGGCTTGTGCCTCAAGTAAAACAAGTGTAACTTCTTGGATTTGTTTTTAGCCTGGGTATTACCTGCAATATTCAGGTTAGGCTGTTGCTGTTTGCTGTGCTTTCAGAACGTTTTAGGGTTGCTTGAAGGTAACGACTATGAAAAGTGATGAGTGGGCGCAGGTCATTCGCTGACTGCTTTGACACTGCTAATCACACAGCAATTACTTGAGGTTGATGATGAAGCGCATTAGTGTCGAACCCGCATGGATTTTTAAAGATGAAAATGGCAGTCGCTTAGATCCGCAATTATTTTTATTACTCAGTGCTATTCACGAAAAGAAAAAGTTAACTCAGGCTGCCAAGTTAGTTGGCATTTCCTATCGCCACAGTTGGAATATTCTCAATCACTGGGCCGGCTTTTTTGGTTGTGAGCTAGTGATATTAGAGCGGGGTCGCGGGGCGACATTGTCGGCGCTGGGTGAGAAGCTGCTATGGGCACAGCAGCGGTTAACTGCAAGATTAGAGCCACAGTTAAAAAGCTTTGCCTCTGAAATTAACTTGGAAATACAACGCAGTTTGGCAGGGGTTAATCCTCAGTTAAATGTTTACGCCAGCTTTGGTTATGCAGTCGAACTTTTGCCTAGTTTCGCCCAGGCATTCCAGCTGAATTTACAATATAAAGAAGTGGAAGAGGCACTGATTGCACTTAACCGGGGCCAGTGCGATGTCGCTGGGTTTCACTTGCCAGTTGAATTAAGATCAGCAAAGTATCTTACAAAATACACCCGTCACTTACGACCAAGGGCGCATAATGTGGTGCGTTTTATTACCCGGCGCATGGGTTTGATGGTGCATCCAGATAACTTGCATAACATTCAAGAGCTACAAGATATTGTCAAAAATGAGGTGCGTTTTATCAATAGAGAGTCAGGCAGTGGTACCCGCCACTTGCTAGAAGAGCTGCTCGCTGTTGAAGATATCCCCGTTGAATCGATCAATGGTTTTGACGATGTTGAGTATACACATGCGGCGATTGCCGCATTTGTGGCAGCGGGTATGGCTGATGTGGGCTTTGGGGTACAGGCAGCGGCTGAAAAATTCTCGCTACACTTTATTCCTCTGACCAGTGAGCACTATTTGTTTGTTTGTAATAATAAAAGTTTACAGCAGGAGGCAATGCGCAGGTTTTTGGCTGAAATTAGCTCAAGCGAATTTCATGCGGCCGTTGAGACTCTTCCCGGTTACTCTCCTGAACACTGTGGCGAGATAACCAGCGTTGAATCACTGCAGTTCTAAGTTTGTTTCTGCCATAATTAGTTGATTAATTTAACAAAATTCTATTTAGTTGTCTGTTGACTCAATTAGGGATGTTATGAATTATTTAGCCCACTGTTTTTTAGCGCAAGCCAATAGTGAATCTATGGTGGGGAATTTACTGGGTGATTTCGCAAAAGGGCTTGATGAAAGCACGCTCAGTGAGAAAACTTATTTGGGTTTAATGAACCACAGAGAGGTTGATCGGTTCACTGATGCGAATCCTCAAGTGCTTGCTGCGAAGCGCTATTTTAGTGGGCAGCGCAGAAGATTTGCAGGCATTGCGCTGGATGTATTGTTTGATCACTTTTTAATTAAAAATTGGCATCTTTACAGTGACATCGCTTTTCCAGAGTTTAAAAGGGATACCTATCAGCTGATTGAGCAGGGCCAGTATTTAATGCCATATCCAATGCAGCAAGTGATGCGCTCGGTGGTGAAAAACGACTGGTTTGCTAGTTATGAAACCATTGAGGGGATTGGATTTGCCTTAGATCGCATTGCTATGCGTATTCGCTTTAGCAATAAATTTTCGGGCAGTATTGAAGATATTGAGCAACACTATCCAGCACTTGAGACTGCATTTAGGCAATTTTTCCCGCAGTTACTGAGTTTCAATCAAACACGTCTTTCTAACAATGCTTCAATCATTCGCTAGGCCAGTTCTTCTACAGCGCTGCTAATGTAATTGCTTTCTATACTGGCTGGGGCTTGTACCAAAAGCGAGTTTGAACTCTCGGGAGAATACCGAAAGTGAGCTAAAACCGGTGCGCAAAGCGATCTCTTGTAAGTTGTTGTGCGAATCAGACACCAATCTTTTAGCCACTTGCATGCGCATTCTTTTATAGTACCGCTGTGGGCTAATGCCCAGTTGATGACTGAATTTTTTTTCTAATGTGCGCCTGGAAAGTTTAAGCTGGGTCGCTATATACGTTATGGGGATAGGTTCATCAATGTGTTGCTGCATAAGCTCGATGGCAGCACTGACACTTGGCGATTGCTGTTGTAAAAAACCCAGTGAAACGATTGGTTGTGGAGTGTGCGCCAAATGAGTGCCATCGTAGATAAAGACGCTGGCGACCTCCAACGCTAAGCTGTGGCCAAAACGTTTGCGTATCAGATGCAATAACAGATCAAAGGTGGGGGAGGCTCCGCCCGTGGTAAAAATGCGGCCATCTATGACATAGCGATCGGGTTGTACTTTAATGGTGCTAAATTTATTTCTGAAATCTTCCAAATCTTCCCAGTGGGTAGTTGCCCTTAATCCGCTGAGGAAACCCGCTCTAGCTAAAATCCAGCTACCAGATTCCACTGCGCCTAGATAGCGATAGTCTCGCGCACGGCGCTTGAACAATTGTAATTGTTGCGTGCCCATGTGTTGCTGATGGTGAAATGCCGCGATACAAATGAGTAAATCACCACTGTGTGGGCTGTTGAAAGCTGTATCTGGGTGAATTATTTGACCGCAAGATAAGCGCACAGCATTGCCATCAATACTGAGGATCTGCCAGCTGAACCGGTCTTGAGCGGCAATGCGATTGGCTGCTCGCATCGTATCTAAGCTACAGGCCAGCGACATTAGCGAAGATTCTGGTAAGAGTAGAATGCTCACTTTGAGGCAGTTTGGGTCGGCAGAAAATAATGACATAGTAAGTTTATACACAATTTATACGAATAGTTTTCGCAATTTATCAAATAGTGTTCGCAAAATGCAAATAAAACACCAATCTGTTATGAGAAGCTGGCAAAAAATATAACAAAGAGGCCGCTATGCCATTATCAATCAATCAAACTCCTTTTATTACTTGCGCTGTCACCGGCTCTGGTGCGACCCAAAACCGCTCTGAGTTAGTACCGCGCAGCCCCGAACAGATTGCCAATAGCTGTATAGAAGCGGCAAAAGCCGGCGCTGCAATAGTGCACTGTCATGTTCGAGACCCGATCAGCGGAGCGCCGAGTCGCGATATTGAACTCTACCGTGAGCTAACCCACAGAGTACGTGATTCAGAAGTAGATGTAATTTTAAACCTCACTGCGGGCATGGGAGGAGACATAGTGTTTGGTTCGAGTGAGCAGCCGTTACCTTTTAAGCAAAATGCTACCGATATGGTCGGGGCCACAGAGCGTGTTGAACACGTTCGTCAGTGTCTGCCAGAAATATGCACTTTAGATTGTGGCACGATGAACTTCGCTGAAGCGGATTATGTGATGACCAATACCCCTGGTATGTTAAGAGCGATGGCAAAACAGATGCAAGATGCGGGGGTTCGCGCTGAAATCGAAGTTTTTGATACTGGCCATTTATGGTTAGCCAAACAATTAGTCGAGGAAGGGCTGATTGATGATCCGGTGATGATCCAGCTGTGCATGGGTATTCCATGGGGAGCACCGGATGATCTCAATACCTTTATGGCGATGGTCAATAATATTCCTAGTGATTGGACCTTCTCCGCCTTTTCAATCGGCCGTCATCAAATGCCATTTAGCGCCGCAGCGATGCTGGCTGGCGGTAATATCCGGGTCGGATTAGAGGATAACTTGTGGCTGGCGAAGGGGCAATTAGCAACGAATGCGCAGCTGGTGGAAAAAGCTGCCAATATCGTCGCAAATATGGGCGGATCACTGATGAACTCAAGTGAAGTGCGTGAAAAATTACAATTAGTTAAGCGCGCGCCGTTATCAGCTTAAACACAGGGATATAAACATGAACAAACAGGCAGCTTGTATTGGTGGTGGCGTTATCGGTGGTGGGTGGATAGCGCGGTTTATTTTAAATGGCTGGGACGTCAATGTGTACGACCCACAACCTGGTGCACAAGACAAAGTTGAGCAAGTGCTGGCAAACGCGCGCAGATCGCTACCGGCTTTGGCGGATGTGGCAATGCCCAAAGAGGGAGTACTTCGCTATTGCGATAGCATTGAGCATGCGGTGAAAGGTGCGAGCTGGATTCAGGAGAGTGTACCTGAGCGGTTGGAGCTCAAACACAGTGTCTTTAAAGAGTTGCAAATGTACTGCGAATCTGAAGCCATTATTGGCTCGTCTACTTCTGGTTTTACGCCGACTCAGCTACAGGAAAACAGTGCAAAACCAGCGCAGATAATAGTGGCTCATCCATTTAATCCGGTGTATTTGCTGCCGCTGGTGGAAGTGGTGGCCAGTGCCAACAATAGTGAGAGCTGCCAGCTGCGAGCGCAACAGCTATTAACAAGCATTGGCATGAGTCCGCTATTGGTACGCCGTGAGATAGATGCTCATATAGCCGATCGACTATTAGAGGCTCTGTGGCGTGAGGCGCTGTGGTTGATTAAAGACGATATTGCCACCACAGCAGAAATAGATGATGCGATTCGCTTTGGTTTTGGTTTGCGCTGGGCGCAAATGGGTTTGTTTGAAACTTACCGCATTGCTGGTGGTGAGGCGGGCATGGCGCATTTTATCAGTCAGTTTGGGCCGGCACTGCAATGGCCTTGGAGCAAGTTGATGGATGTGCCTGATTTAACCGATGAGCTGATCGAGAAAATAGCCAGCCAATCCGATGAGCAGTCAGGCGCCTACAGTATTCGCGAATTAGAGCGTATTCGCGATGATAACTTAGTGGGCATTATGCGGGTGCAAAAAAACTATAACTGGGGGGTGGGTAAACTGCTCAAAGAGCAAGACCAAACGATGCTCGCTGAGCAAGACGTTGCAACTTATACACAATCGCACCAGCTGCCGCTGAATATGTACCAAGGGCGCGTTTTGCCCGCTTGGATAGATTACAACGGCCACATGAATGAATCCCACTATCTGACGGTGCTATCGAGCGCTACGGATAATTTTATGGCGTACATAGGTGTAGATGAGCAATACATCGAACAGGGGGGCAGTTATTTTACGGTTGAAACGCATATTCGGCACTTAGCTGAGGCTAAGCTCAATGAGCCTTTAGCGGTGACCACGCAAGTGATCAGTTGCGATGCTAAACGCATGCACTTATTTCACCGCTTGCTTTCGCCTACAAGCGGTGAATTGTTGGCAACCGGCGAGCACATGTTACTGCACATGGATCTGAATTCTGCTAAAACGAGCTTTGCCAGTGAAGCGGTGCAAGGGTGTTTGAATGATATTTTTGAATATCACAGAGCACTTGAAAAACCTGCAGGGGCGGGGAGTGCTATAGGGGTGCGGGCGAAGTAATCACAGTGTGAAATACTCGCTTAAAAAGGAGCAGAAAATGATCGAAAAACAGCGCTCGCCACTGCGGGCCGATGCCGACGGTGTGATCACCTTCTCCTTTTTGCTATTGCCTGAGTATGCAATGATCTCTTTAATGTCCGCGATTGAGCCGCTGCGCATCGCCAACAGGCTGGCGGGTAAGCAGTTGTTTCGCTGGCAGTGTTTTAGTGAGGAAGGCAAATCTGTACGGGCTTCTAATGAGATGAGCTTAGGCGAGCATTTAGATTATAAGCAACAGCCATTGCCAAAAAATCTTTTTGTTAATAGCAGTTTTAACCCTCAAAAGTATGCATCGGTGAGCTCAATTAAATGGCTGCAGCAAGTAAAGCGTCGAGGAGGCTGCTTCGGTGCGCTGGATACCGGCTGTTTTTTACTGGCCAAAGCCAATTTATTGCAAGATCATCACATTACCATGCACTGGGAGGCTATTCCCGTGTTTAAGGAGCTATATCCACAGCAACGGGTCAGTGCTGATCTTTTTGTGGTGGATAGTGCCTGTGTAACTTGTGCCGGTGGGGTGGCCGCCACCGATATGCTGCTCTCTTTAATTGAGTCCTATTGTGAAAAGGCATTCATTGAACAAATCTGTGATCAGTTTATTGGCGCCGGTAAGCGCGGAGAGCAGATGGGGCAGCGCAGTGATGCTAAGCGCTTGAACATTCACCACCCTAGATTGCTAAAAGTGCTGCGCATAATGGAGGACAACTTATCGACGCCTATTCCAGCTGCGTATTTAGCGGAGCAGGTGCATATTTCGCTGCGTCAACTAGATAGGCTTTTTGAGCGGTATTTACAGGTGACGCCCTCGCAGCATTATTTACAGCTACGTTTGCAAAAAGCGCAGCAGTTACTGCGAGAAACAGTTCTGAGTATTTCACAGATAGGTTTTATCTGTGGTTTTGGCTCGGCTTCACAGTTTTCAAGAAGTTACCGCAAACAGTTTATGATCGCCCCTTCAGCAGAGCGATCAGTGGATTAGCGTCTACAATATATACTGAATATCAAGCTTACTTAGAGCGTTCTAGTACGCGAATTTTAGAGGTTAATTCGTCCGTGTCTACATAGCAGCCCTGTAAATGACGCCCGCCTTGGGTCAGATTAAAGGCGTTTCTGGAGTGTAATACACGTCTATTATCAAACACGATAAGTTCGCCAGCCTGTAAGCGGTGGAAAAACTGGAATCGCTTATCGCGGGTCAGTTTTATAAAGAGCTGATAGCCCGCATAGAGTTTTAAGACATGCTCGGGGGCGATAGCCAGTGGGCCGCGTAAAAAATTAGCAATGCGTATTTCAGTAATTTCACCATTGCTGTCAGTGGCAATGACTGGCGCGTCAAAGCGGTAATCACTGTTGGCGTCTTTGTTGTAAAAAGAGAGCGGGTAATGCGTGAGTGCGTGATATTCTTCGCTGTGCTGGTCTCTCATGTATTGCGCAATTTTAAAGCCATCTACTAAAATTGACTCGCCCCCAGTAGCGTCATTCACTAGGCAGTGTAAAAACTGTAAGCCAGGTTGCAGCTCTCTGGTAGGTAGGTCAGTGTGCAGAGGCAAGCGCAAGGTGGTATAAGCGGCTGAGTTGGCCTCGGGTTTAGCTCTAACATCAAAGAGAGTGCCAAAATTGGTGTGGCGAATAAAAGAAATACGCTGCGCTACTTTAGCGACTGTATCGGGTATTGTGTCGACATTTTCAATCAGGCTGATGCCATAGCTGTGCAGATCTTTAAGCCAATTTAATAAAGTCTCATCCGATTGCATCACCCCATGATACGCAAAGCGAGGTAAATTTTCTTGAATCGTTGCTTTGTCCCATACTTGGGGTTTGCACTGGCGTCGCTCTCTAGCTATGTCACTGTAGCAATGAGACTGTAACCAGCCGGGCAAAAATTCACTGATATGATTGGCAAAATCCCATTCGATCACTAAGCGGTTTTCGGCGTTAAGCGCTGCTGTCACGGGCTTTATGGTTAGCGGAACATCACATATTTCGAAGAGTTGCTCACGCGTTAATGCGCTGACACATTGCTGGCAGTGGCAGTTATCTCTAAGCCAAATGTAATGAAACTGGCTGATATCGCCATTACTCCATTCAATCGATAAACTGTCTGCTTGGGTATTAACGACGAGTGGCATTAAATCCGTTGAGTAAGGGGTGAAACCGATAATGTCAGTATTGCTGTTAGCTTGCTGGGAAGGTTGTAGAGATGAAGGTTGTAAAGGTGAGGGTTGCATAGAGAGCTTCCTTGTATTCTTTTTTGTTTTAGAATACGTCTCTCTATGCCAACGAGGTTGTGTTGATTGGACTTAAACTTGAGCTAATTCGACATCATTGGGTTTTATTTATCTCAAGTTTGATTGTTCCACTGCACACACTGATCGAGGGTGATGCCGCTGCCGCCAAATATATCGAGTGCGCTGCCGATGGTTAGGTCTATTTTTCCAGCGGATAAGGACTGTACGTACTCTAAATCTGCAATAGATCGCGCGCCACCTGCGTAAGTCACGGGAATGTCGCAGTACTGGGCGAGCAACGAGACCAGTTTGTCGTCAATGCCACCTTGCAGCCCTTCGACATCCGCGCTGTGGATCAGAAATTCGGCACAGTATTCAGAGAGTTTGCAGAGGGTTGCTTGATCAATGAGAGTGTTAGTAATATCTTGCCAGCGATTAGTGGCGATGTTCCAGCCCTGATCTGTTTTACGACAGCTCAAATCTAAAACCAGTGACTGTGGGCCTATCAATTCGACAAGCTCTTCCAGTTTTCGCCAACTAAATTGTTTGTCTTCAAAAAGATAGGAGGTTACTATCACATGGCTTGCGCCGGCATCCAGCCATTGTTGGGCATTGGTTAAATTGACCCCGCCGCCAAATTGCAGCGCATTTGGCCAGCTTTTTAAAGCGAGTTTCGCCTGCTCGTCATTGTTGGGGCCCAATGCGATGACATGGCCGCCGGTTAAGTTGTGCTTGGCATAAAGTTTGGCATAATGAGCAGCATTATTTTCGCTGATAAAGTTAGTTTGTGCACCTTGATCATTTAAGCTGCCCCCGACAATCTGTTTTACTTTACCTTGGTGTAAGTCGATGCAAGGGCGAAAGCGAGTCATTAAAAAGTCCTGTAGCTGTGGGTCATAGAGAGGGGTTATTGTATAGAAGAATAATCCAAGGGAAAACAAAAGTGAGCCAAAGAGCATAGATAGAGAGGTTATATGCAATATCCAGAGTCAAAGTTACCAAACATAGGCACCACTATTTTCACTGTTATGTCACAGATGGCAGCAGAGCACGGCGCCATTAATCTAGCGCAGGGCTTTCCCGACTTTAATGGGCCGAAGCTGTTGTTAAAGGCGGTAGGTGAGCACGTAGCAGCCGGTGCGAATCAGTACGCCCCTATGGCGGGGATTCCTCAGTTACGCGAGCAGATCGCACAAAAAGTTGAGCGGTTATATGGGCGTTCGGTCAGTAGCGATAGCGAAGTGACTGTCACATCGGGAGCGACAGAGGCCATTTATGCCGCTATTGCAGCGGTGGTGCAGCCAGATGATGAAGTGATTGTGCTTGATCCTGCATTTGATTGTTATGACCCGGCGATAGTATTGAATGGTGCCAAGCCTGTACACGTACAGCTAAGTCCGCCAGAGTTTAAGATGGACTGGCAGCGATTGCGCGCAGCTATTAGTGATAAAACGCGCTTGATTATATTGAACTCGCCGCATAACCCCTCAGGTGCCGTGATGGGGCCTGAAGATATAGTGCAATTAGAGCAGTTGGTGAAAGGCACTAATATCTTGCTGATTGGCGATGATGTTTACGAACACATTATTTTTGACGGCGCGAATCATTTAAGTTTTGTACGCTCGGATGAGCTATATCAGCGCAGCTTTGTTATTTCCTCTTTTGGTAAGACCTATCATGTGACTGGCTGGAAAATTGGCTATTGTGTTGCACCACAGCAGTTAACCGCAGAGTTTAGAAAAGTGCATCAGTTTTTGAATTTTTGCACTTCGTCTCCTCTCCAGTACGCTCTGTGTGATGTGATGCGCGAACAACCTGAGCACTACTTGGAGCTGCCGGCATTTTATCAGCACAAAAGAGATTTGTTTAATGAGCTGATGCAAGAAAGTCGCTTCAGTGGCGTTGCGGCAGCAGGCAGTTATTTTCAAGTGATGGACTATTCTCGAATAAGTGATTTAGATGATATGGCCTTTTGTGAATATCTGACAAAAGAAGTAGGCGTTGCAGCAATACCTATGTCGGTTTTTTGTGAAAATCCTCCATCGATGAAGTTAGTGCGCTTTTGCTTTGCTAAAAATGATGACACATTGAGAGAGGCTTGTCAGAAGCTGGCTGCACTTTGATAAAGCTAAAATAGCCGAAATTCAAGTAATCAAAGGTATTTCTAGCAATTATAGGAGCAGATATGAGTATTTTGCGAGTCACTAGTATTCAAAGTGAGCTGTACTGGGAAGATGAACAGGCCAATCTAGGCATGTTTGAGGGGAAAATCAAAGATCTTGCCGGTAACACAGATTTGGTGGTTTTGCCGGAGATGTTCAACAGCGGTTTTTCGATGCAGCCGGCAGGTTTTGCTCAAGCGCATGAGGGGAGCACTGTGCACTGGATGAGTGCACAGGCCAAAAAGTTGAATGCGGCTGTTTGTGGGTCGCTCGCAATTCGCTCAGAAGAGGCGTTTTACAATCAGTTTGTCTTTGTGCATCCCGATGGAAAAATAGACAGATACAATAAGCGGCACTGCTTTCGCATGTCCGGCGAGCACTTAGTGTATCAGCCGGGTAAAGAGCGACTGGTGATAGATTATCGAGGCTGGAGGATATTACCGCAAGTTTGTTATGATCTGAGGTTTCCTGTTTTTTCAAGGTCAAAAAATGATGTTGATCTGATGATTTATGTGGCCAATTGGCCGCAAGTTAGGCGAGCGCCTTGGCGCTGTCTGCTGCAGGCAAGAGCGATTGAAAACTTATGCTATGTGGTAGGAGTTAATCGTATCGGCACTGATGCTAATGATATGCGCTATAGTGGGGATTCTTTAAGCATCGATTTTAAAGGGGATACATTATTTGATAGCGAGGATTTAGCAGTGGTAGATACGCAAAAATTGCAGCGTGATCAATTGCACTCTTTTAGGGAAAAGTTCCCTGCGTGGATGGACGGGGATCGCTTCGAGGTATCGCTGTAGCTTGGTTTTAGAATAAATACGTGAGTTGTAGAAAAATTAGACTTATTCCTATCAAAATATATTTCAAAAGTGTTATTGTTTAGGGACTGGTTTTACCAGCCAGGTGTCAATTTTATGTAGATGTTTTGTAAACTCCTCAGTTGTCTTCATGACATTCGTTGGATTTTCCCGACGCTAAGGGCGCTTTAAAAGCAGTCCTTAGTCATTTTCTCCTCTGATTTGTATTCTTAGCTGCTTTCTTGTATGTCTATCGTTATACTCTTTTTGAAACTTCTGCTTAATAATCGAATATTGCAGCCAATAACTGGTGCTCTAGCTTGCTTCTCGTATTTGCAGGCTTTTCTTGTTTAATCGACCGGATGCGCTAGAACCGTGCTCAATCGAAAAAATCTGTAACAACTGTTAGCGGCGCTGCTATTAGGGTATTGAATGCGGCATCTGAGTTAAGTATATGAAATGTCTATAATCAGTTAGGGTAAATCCTTTGTCAAAAAAATCTCAAAGTAAAAAACAAGAGCGCTTCGACCAGCTAAGCTATTTCGGCAAAAATTTAGTGAGGCGTTGTTCTTCACAGTGCGAGCTCTGTGAAAGCGCTGGTGTTTCGCTGCAGATTTATGAGCTAGAGCCTGTCCCAAAAGAGCCTGAGATTGGGCACTGTTTGATGATTTGCGAGACCTGTGAGCAAAATTTACGCTCAGTAAAGCACATGCAGGTGGATCACTGGCGTTGCCTGAGCAAGACAATGTGGAGCGATGTTGTCGCCGCTAAAGTGCTATCAGTAGTAGTGCTAAAATACTTGGCTGATAATCACAGTTGGGCGCAAGAGGCGCTGGAAATCGCCTATTTAGAAGAGGATGTGCAGCAGTGGGTTGATGGTTGTTCGCTGTTCCAAAATACTAAAAGATAGACAAAAAAAAGCGATGGCTGTTTTTACAGTCATCGCATTTTATAGCTTATAGCAGTATTACTTGCCAGAGCGAGCGAAGCGCTTGCGCTCGTTCTCTGTTAGCATCTTTTTACGAAGGCGGATGTGGTTAGGTGTTACTTCAACTAATTCATCATCTTCGATAAAGTCTAGCGCTTGCTCAAGTGTGAACTTGATTGCAGGTGTTAACTGAATGTTTTCATCAGTACCTGATGCACGTACGTTAGTTAGCTGCTTACCTTTGATTGGGTTAACGGCTAGATCGTTAGTACGGCTGTGAATGCCTAGTAGCATTCCCTCGTAAACTTCAATGTTTGGCGTAGCAAACAAGCGGCCGCGCTCTTGAAGCGTCCAAAGAGAATAACCCAGTGCTTTACCTGTTACCATTGAAACAAGGACGCCGTTCTTGCGGAAGATCACTTCACCTTCCTTGACAGGGCCGTAGTGATCAAAGACTGATGTCATGATGCCTGTACCAGAAGTCATGGTAAGGAACTTAGATCTAAAGCCTATCATGCCACGTGATGGCATAGTGAAAGTTAGGCGGATACGCTCGCCGTCAACTTCCATGTTAGTCATGTCGCCACGACGTGTGCTTAGCTCTTCGATAATAGATCCCTGGTGTTGAGCTTCTACATCGATCAATACTTCTTCAAAGGGTTCTTCGGTTTTGCCGTTAACGATACGTTGAATTACTTCAGGGCGAGACACACCTAGCTCAAAACCTTCACGACGCATTGTTTCGATTAGAACTGAAAGGTGAAGTTCGCCACGGCCTGATACGATGAATTTCTCAGGAGAATCGCCTTGTTCAACACGTAGTGCAACGTTGTGAATAAGTTCGCGATCTAGACGTTCTTTGATGTTACGGCTTGTAACGAACTTGCCATCTTGACCTGCGAATGGCGAGTTGTTAACCATAAAGGTCATAGAGACGGTTGGCTCGTCAATGCTCAGTGCCGGTAATGCTTCTACTAATTCTGGATCACAAAGGGTATCTGATATAAACAGCTCGTCGATACCAGAAATACAGATGATGTCGCCAGCGTGAGCGCTTTCTAGATCGATGCGTTCAAGTCCTAAGTGGCCTTGAATTTTCTGGATCTTGCCTGTGCGTTCTTTGCCGTCAGCGCCAATAATGGTTAGTTTTTGGTTTAGTTTAACGGTGCCACGTTGGATGCGACCTACACCGATTACACCTAAATAGCTGTTGTAATCTAATGCAGAAATTTGCATTTGAAACGGGCCATCAAGGTCGACTTTAGGCGCTTCAACGTGCTTGACGATCGCTTCGAAAAGCGGCGACATATCTTCTGCTAGGTTTTCGTGCTCAAGACCGGCAACACCGTTTAAGGCTGATGCGTAAACGATTGGGAATTCCAATTGTTCATCCGTTGCCCCTAGACTGTCGAAAAGATCAAACACTAAGTCAACAGCGTTGTCAGGGTTAGCGCCCGGGCGGTCAACTTTATTGACAACAACGATCGGGTTTAAGCCCTGTTCGAAGGCCTTTTTAGTCACGAAGCGTGTTTGTGGCATAGGGCCATCAACAGCATCAACTAATAATAGAACACAATCTACCATCGACATAACACGTTCAACTTCGCCACCAAAGTCGGCGTGACCAGGAGTGTCTACGATATTGATGTGGAAATCATTCCATTCAATCGCAGTGTTTTTAGCAAGGATAGTAATACCGCGCTCTTTTTCCTGGTCATTAGAGTCCATCATTCTCTCTTCGCCAGAAGAGCGACGATCCAAAGTACCAGACTGCTCTAGTAGCTTATCAACTAAGGTCGTTTTGCCATGGTCGACGTGAGCAATGATTGCAATGTTGCGTAGCTTATTAAGATCTTTAGCCATTGTTTCTATTTAGCCTATAGTTTTAAATTTGATCCTCGGAGTATCGCTAAGCGAGTTCCAAGAAATACGCGGCATGATTACCGCTTGTTTGTGCCAGATGCAAACAAAACTGCCCCAGGCGAAAAATGAGGGGTATTATACATGTAACAAAGAAATATTGTTGGAAAAAATGTGTCTATAGTGCTAATTAAATCCTTATTGAAGGCTAAAAACTAAAATGGCGATTAACCTAGCATAGTCAGAACAAATGGCAGATAATTTATAGCTACAATTGGATTGCGCTAGTTTGGTGCGTTTTTTTGGGAGAGTGGTTCTTTTTGGTGCTTGCTTGAGGCCGCTTTTGGTGTGTAGGTATCACAATGTCTGTCTTTGTTTGTTGGCATACCAATTGCTTTAAAAGAATTAAGTTTATTATAAATTTTGTTAACGACGGTATTCCACCATAGTAAATAATGTCCAATGGAGACTAGCAATGTCTAAGACGATGAGTTTGATTGAAGAACATGAAGTAAAGTGGATTGATTTACGATTTACTGATTTTAAAGGTAAAGAGCAGCACGTTACTGTACCTGTATCAGATATGGGTGATGAGTTCTTCGAAGAAGGTAAAATGTTTGATGGGTCATCTATTGCCGGTTGGAAGGGTATTCAAGATTCAGACATGATCCTACAGCCAGATGATTCTGCATCAGTGATGGATCCATTCACTGAAGAGTCTACTCTGATTGTTCGTTGTAACGTAGTTGAGCCTGCCACAGGTCAAGGTTACGATCGCGATCCTCGCTCTGTTGCACGTCGCGCAGAAGAGTACTTGAAAGCCACAGGCATCGCTGACTCAGCAATGTTCGGTCCAGAGCCTGAGTTTTTTGTATTTGACGAAGTTCACTTTCACAATGAGATGAGTGGTTCTGGTTATAAGATTACTTCTGAAGAAGCGGCTTGGTCTTCAAACGCTAAACTAGAAAATGGTAACTCTGGTCACCGTCCATTTGTTAAAGGTGGGTATTTTCCAGTAGCTCCGGTTGATTCACTGCACGAAGTGCGTGGTCAAATGTGTAATGCGATGGAAGCAATGGGTCTTCATATTGAAGTACATCACCACGAAGTAGCCACTGCTGGCCAGTGTGAAATTGGTGTTGGGGCTAACACATTAGTTAATAAAGCTGATGAAGTTCAAGTGCTTAAGTACTGTGTGCACAATGTTGCACACGCTTTCGGCAAGACGGCTACCTTCATGCCTAAGCCTATAGTGGGTGATAATGGTTCGGGTATGCACGTGCATCAGTCTCTCTCTAAAGATGGCGTTAATATTTTTGCAGGCGACGCGTATGCGGGTATGAGTGAAACAGCTCTTTTCTACATCGGTGGTATCATCAAGCACGCTAAAGCGCTTAATGCACTGTGTAACCCATCAACTAACTCTTACAAGCGTCTAGTGGCTGGTTTCGAAGCACCTGTGATGCTTGCATACTCTGCACGTAACCGTTCAGCTTCTATCCGTATTCCATACGTCACTAGCCCTAAGGCTCGTCGTATCGAAGCGCGTTTCCCTGATCCAGCGGCTAACCCGTACTTGTGCTTTACTGCATTAATGATGGCAGGTCTAGACGGTATCCAGAACAAAATTCACCCGGGTGAAGCAGCAGATAAGGATCTATACGACCTTCCTGCAGAAGAAGCAGCTGATATTCCAGTTGTTGCTGCGTCTCTTCAGGAAGCTCTTGATGCGCTGAAAGGTGATCGTGAATTCTTGACTAAGGGCGGTGTTTTCTCTGACAGCATGTTGGATGCATACATTGATCTCAAGCAGGAAGAAGTTGATAAGATTAACATGACGACACACCCGCTAGAATTTGAGCTTTATTACTCAGTATAAGTTCATTGTAGAGATTGCCGTATTAATGCTGCGATCTCAATTTGCTTAAGCTTCCTCTGGGAAGCTTTTTTTTGCAAAAAAAATTATCGATGCGTTATATTTTTATCTGATAAGAGCGTTTCAAACATGTTTGCACTGTTTTGGGGCGGGTGTGCGATAATGTTTTATCTAAGTGACCAGTGATTTATTGCAAAATGTCGGAGCGGTAGGCCAGATTATTGTCTTTTGAGTTGAAAGTAATAAATTGGCTTTGCGGTTTCTTGCTGTGTGAAAGAAAGGTATCTATGACAGAGATAGACAATTTTACCTCGATAGTCAGTAATTTAACCACCAGTGTTATATTGCTAGATGAACAACTATGCGCTGTTTATATGAATAGTTGTGCAGAAGTGCTCATTGGTGTCAGTGCCAAGAGGTTGGCGCCAAAACCGATTTTTCAATGGTTGATTCTCGAGCAAAAAGAGCAAGATTTACTGAGTAATGCACTGCATGAAAACCATCCGTACACCATTCGCGAAGCCGCTATTACCACCATAAAAGGTCAGGAGCTGATAATCGACTACAGTGTATCGCCTATTGATCTGGAAGCGGGTGTCGGCTTGTTGATTGAGATTCAAGGCAGAGATCGACTGCTGCGAATAGAGCGGGAAGAAGAGTTGGTAGAGCGGCATGCAACGACCCGAAATTTAGTGCGGGGCATGGCGCATGAGATTAAAAACCCTTTAGGTGGGATTCGCGGTGCGGCGCAGTTGTTAGAGAGGCAGTTGCCGGATGATTCTCTGAAAGAGTATACCCGGGTGATTATCAATGAGGCTGACCGCTTGCGCGATCTGGTCGATAAGTTGTTAGGCCCAAGATCGCTACCTGAAATAGAGCCCATTAATGTGCACAGTGTGCTGGAGCATGTTTACACGCTAGTGGCCGCAGAAGTAGATGATAAAATTGAATTGCTGAGGGATTACGATCCGAGTATTCCTGATATTGAAGCCGATAGCAGTCAGTTGATTCAGGCCGTGCTTAATCTGTTGCGCAATGCTGTTCAGTCTTTAATTGAGCGGCCTGTTGAAAATCCGCGAATTACTATTCGCACTCGGACTAAGCGACAAGTGACTCTGGGATCAACCAGGCATAAGTTGGTTTGCCTGATAGAGGTGATAGACAATGGCATGGGCATTGATGATGCCATAAAAAACAGTATGTTTTTTCCGATGATAAGTGGCAGAGCTGATGGCAGTGGGCTGGGGTTGTCAATTTCACAATATATTATTTCTCAACACGCCGGCTTAATTGAGTGTCGCAGTGAGCCAGGCAGTACAGTGTTTTCACTTTGGCTGCCTTTATATAGATAAAATAGACACGTAGCGGTATATGGAGAGTTTCATGAGTAAGGAATCAACGGTATGGATAGTTGACGATGATACTTCAATTCGTTGGGTATTAGAAAAATCATTAGCCAGTGTTAGCTTGAGTACCCGCTCTTTTGAAAGTGCGGATTTATTAATAGAGCAACTTAAAAAGCAGCAGCCTGATGTGATTATCAGTGATATCCGAATGCCGGGCACGGATGGTCTGCAGATGTTGGAATACCTAAAAGAGCGGTACCCGAACATACCTATCGTGATCATGACAGCGCATTCTGATTTAGATAGTGCGGTAGCCTCATATCAAGGCGGGGCTTTTGAGTATTTGCCAAAGCCATTTGATATTGATGATGCAGTGGCAATTGTTGATAGGGCGTTGGCCTTTGCGACGGAGTTGTGTGCCGAGCAGCCGCAGCAACCCGCGGCGCAAAGTACTGAAATAATCGGCGAATCGCCAGCGATGCAGGAAGTTTTTCGAGCGATTGGGCGCCTTGCTAAATCTAATATCACCGTATTGATTAATGGCGACTCAGGTACTGGTAAAGAATTGGTTGCGCAAGCACTGCATCATCACAGCCCGCGCAACGATAAAGAATTTATTCCGCTCAATATGGCGGCTATTCCCAAAGACTTGATTGAGTCAGAGTTGTTTGGTCATGAAAAAGGTGCGTTTACTGGTGCGAATGCCGCAAGACGAGGGCGCTTTGAGCAGGCTGATGGCGGGACGCTGTTCCTTGACGAGATTGGAGATATGCCAGCGGAGGCGCAAACGCGTTTGTTAAGAGTGTTGGCTGATGGCGAATTTTATCGGGTAGGCGGTCATACCTCGGTAAAGGTTGATGTGCGGATTATTACCGCAACTCACCAAAATTTAGAGGAATTAGTCGCTAAAGGTAAGTTTAGAGAAGACTTATTCCATCGCTTAAATGTTATTCGCATTCACTTGCCGAACTTGAGTGCTAGGCGCGAAGATATCGTTAAGTTGGCGACACATTTTTTACAGCGCGCTGCATTAGAGCTTGAGGTAGAAGTTAAGATCTTATCTGCAGATGCGCAGACATTTTTTCAATCCTTGCCCTGGCCTGGCAATGTACGCCAATTGGAAAACACTTGTCGATGGTTGACTGTCATGTGTGCGGGCCGTGAGATCTTGCCGCAAGATATGCCGCCAGAGTTGAAATTGGATGAATGCGAGCAGCAAGTTTTTGTCGGTAAGAGTTGGGAGCAATTGCTCGGTCAGTGGGCGCAGCAACAGTTAAGTGCCGGGCATAGTAATATTCTGGATACTGCGTTACCTGAATTTGAAGCTGTGATGATAAATGCTGCACTGGCGCACTCTAAAGGGCGTAAACAGGAAGCGGCCAAGCTGCTCGGGTGGGGTCGAAATACCTTAACTCGAAAGCTTAAAGAGTTAGGGATATAACTTTTTATACCGCGAAACTGCGTGGTGCTTGGGCTCATTAACAGTTATTTTTCAGTAATGGGGCTATGCCTCATTCTACGCGCTGGATTCGCTTTTTAATAAGCGGTTCCAGCGCGCTGCATTTTTTTCTCAATCAGACTCGTTTCTAATACATGGCGATTGTTTTGCTGGGTTATAATGCCTGCAATATTTTAGGAGTTAGCTATGTTAAACGTTGTTCTTTTTGAGCCAGAAATACCACCCAATACCGGTAATATTATTCGCTTATGCGCGAATACTGGGTTTGTCCTGCATTTAATTGAGCCGCTGGGCTTTGATATAGATGATAAGCGCATGCGGCGTGCCGGTCTTGATTATGCAGAATTCTCACAACTTCAGATCCATAAAAACTTAGCGGCGTGTCTCGCGACTTTACCTGCCGCTAAAGTGTGGGCTATGACGACTAAAGCAAAAGGTTTGCATACGGATGCCTCTTTTAGTATGGGCGATATTTTACTGTTTGGGCCAGAGACAAGAGGGTTGCCAGAAGAGGTGCGTTTGGCAATTCCCAATGAGCAGTGGTTGAAGCTCCCCATGGTGGCGAATAGTCGGAGTTTGAATCTCTCTAACGCTTGTGCTATTACCGTATATGAGGCATGGCGACAGCTGGATTTTGTGGTTAAAGGTTAGTGCTCCCAGCGTTTGGTGGTACTCTGAATGTGATTGAGCTAAATGGTAGCCAGTAATGGTATTGCAGTAATCTTTTAGTATGCAGTTGCAGAATAAGTAGTTTGTGATGTAATAAAGTCACTGAATTTAGTGATATTTAAATGAAGATAAGTATTAATGGACAGTATTAAATCACCCGCAACAGCGCTGTTTTTATCGCTGATTAGTGCGAGTGCGATCGCTCAAGAAATCAGCGTAGATCAGTTGTGCAACAAAGTCGGTGCTAAGCTGTCGAGTGTTTCAGTGCGGGATTGTCAGCAGCTTGAGTTTAATGTACCGAGGTTTTATTCAGTGGATGGTCTGCCGCTGTTGGAAAAGCACTATCCAGCCAGTGAAAATAGGAAGTACGCACCTAAAATCCTCTTTATAGGAGGAATCCATGGGGACGAATATTCAAGTGTCAGTGTGACTTTTAAGTGGTTAAAAACATTAGACAAGTATCACAGTGGTGCCTATGACTGGCATTTTGTGCCGCTGCTTAATCCCGATGGTTTATTAAAAAAGAAATCGACGAGAGTGAATGCGCGTGCTGTCGATTTAAACCGTAACTTTGCCACTGATGGAAGTAGTGTTACAGCGATTGCACACTGGCGAGAAGAAACGCGAGCGCGGGCGCGCTATTTTCCTGGACAGCATTCGCTGAGCGAGCCGGAATCAAGTGCAATTCATCAGCTGATAGAAGAAATAAAACCCACTGTTATTGTCTCTGTGCATGCCCCACACGGAATTTTAGACTTTGATGGAAAAGTGCTGCCACCATCAAAGCTTGGGCCGCTGCGTCTGCGTCAGCTGGGTACTTACCCTGGGTCGCTAGGCAATTATGGTTACCACATAAAAAACATTCCCGTGATGACCATAGAGCTAGAACATGCCGGTATTATGCCAAAGAGGCGTGAAATATCAGCAATGTGGCTGGATTTGGTGCGCTGGATAAAAATCAAGACAAAGACCAAAGAAATTGCGGTTTTGATGCATACAGATTAATGTATCGCCCTTTAGTGTTAAGGCTAAATCCGTTAGTTGATTAATCTGAACCCGCGCAAGTTCATGGTGTGGCTGGTAACCAAGAAAAAATACTGATCCCATTTCAAGAGTGATGGGCTGCTGTCTCTGGCGGTCACTAGGTCTTAATGTTTATTGCACGCACTAATGTTTTGCATCGTTTTTTCTTGCCCAGTTGGCGCATCTTGTCAGGATATAGCCATTACATTTCACGAATATTTCTCCAATAACAGAAAGCAAGAGTCTGTACTATTTTCAACATTGGAGTGGCTGAGTAAGGATATAATGGTGTTTATACTGCTAGCTGGAAATATTATATGTTGCTAAAGTTTACCATGTGCGTGATGTGCTTGCTGTTAAGTTCATTTAGTTATGGTGAGCATTATGTGCTGCATTTTTATCAGAAAACGCCGCCATTTGAAACGGCAGAAAAGCAAGGCATGTATTACGATCTTGTTGCCTATATAGATCAGCAAGATCCTGATAATAGTTACGAATTACAATTTATGCCGCGAGCAAGGCTAAATAAGCAGATAGAGTTTGGCCTGTTTGACTCCGCTATCATAGGGGCTAATCCCGCCTGGTTTGATGATGTCGCTGAAGATAAGTTTCTTTGGACGCGCTCTGTTCTTCATGATGCTAACGAGGTTATTTCCAATCTTAATAATCCTGTTGAATATGACGAGCCAGCCTCGCTCGTTGGTATGCGCTTAGGGGGTATTCGCGGTTATTATTATGTCGGTATTGACTCCTTAGTTGCACAGGGAAAAATTGAACGTGAGGATGTGAATCAAGTACAACAAAATATTCAAAAAGTGATTCATGGTCGGTTTGATGTCGCACTGGTAAATCGATCGTTTGTAGATTATTACTTAACTTTAAATAAATTAACGTTTTATATTTCGAAAAAAAAGCATTCCATACACAGTAGGCACATCATGTTTTCGAAAAAGAGGTATTCGACTTACGTGATTGTCGATGAAATATTGCGTCAAGCAAGCCAAAATGGTGACTTGAAAAAACTGTTAAATAAGTATAACTATAGTGAATGAAATAATTTGCAACAGCTGATGTTGGTGTCAGCAGAAAAGCATTATTGTTGTTGAATTTCTCATGCTGAAGTCGGTACTGTTGCTAAGATATTCTATAAATTGTGATATTGAGGCGAAAAAAACAGAGCGATGGCCCTGTTTTTTTGTCACTATTAAGCGAGTTGCTTAATGAGCTGTTTCTTCTGTTGCGGCCGCTGCTTCTTGTTGAAGCTTTTCTAACTGTTGTGCGTATAACGCATCAAAGTTCACAGGTGCTAGCATTAGCGCAGGGAAACTTGATTTAACCACTAAGCTGTCAATTGTTTCACGGGCATAAGGGAATAAGATGTTCGGGCAAAAAGCGCCTAATGCATGGTGAGTTTCACCAGCTTCCATACCGGAAACAACAAAAATACCCGCTTGCTGTGCTTCAATTAAGAAAGCCGTTTCTGACTCGTTTTTGGCGGTCACGGTCAGTGTTAATACTACTTCGTAAACGTCTTCGCCAAGTTCTTGAGATTGAGTATTCATTTCAAGATTAATTTCAGGCTTCCACTCTTGAGTGAAAGACTGTGGGCTGTTTGGGGCTTCTAAAGATAAATCTTTTAGGTAGATGCGTTGGATGCTGAATTGTGGAGTTTGTTCTTCGGCCATGATAGTTTCCTGGTAATTTAAAGTGAAAGTAGCTGATCTAATTGACCTTTGCGCTCTAGTAATAAGAGATCGTCGCAGCCGCCTATGTGTTGATCATTGATAAAAATTTGTGGCACAGTATGGCCACCGCTGCGGTCCATCATTTTTTGTTTTAGCCCGCGTGTCTTATCGATTGCGTGTTCTTTAAAGTTGACGTTTTTTTGTTTCAGTAACCGCTTAGCGCTGACGCAGTATGGGCAGTACTGAGTGGTATAAATCTCGATATTGGGCATGCTTAGCAATCCAGTCAGTTTACTGTTGTTATTTAACCGATGTTATTTAACCAGAGGTAAACTCTGTGCTTTCCATTCAACAATACCGCCTTTTAAGCGTACCACTTTTTCAAAGCCTGCAGCCATTAGCTTTTTAGTGGCGCTGCCAGCTGTTTGACCCATGTTGCAAACGACAATAACGTCTCTTGCTTTATATTTTTCTAACTCACCAATACGCTTGTCCAAATCGACGAGTGGAATATGGATTGAGTTGGTGATCGCGCCGCCCTCTACTTCTTTTTTCGAGCGAATGTCGAGCAGTACGGCATCTTGCTTGTTTATCAGATGAACCGCTTCAGTGGTTGAGACAGAAGCACCCGCTTTTTTGCTCTCAGAGAAAAGCAACATGCCAAGGGCTAGTCCAAAAGCGATGACTAAAAGATAGTTGTTGATGACAAATTCGATTACTTGTTCCATTTTTTACCTTGTCTTAAGAAAAATACAGCGCCCAAGTATACATGGCAGATTTCGTGCTGATAAGAGTTAGTGATAGATAATTGGGCATATTCTGGGTATGTGCTGCAAATAAGTGCTAAAAAGCATTAGTTAAATGCTGCATTGAGCGAAATTATCTCGCTGTTAATAAAAAGCACGCTTATCTGCTTAGATTACTGTTAGCGCAGGATATTTTTCGGTAGGATTAACTGTTTGAGTCCTCTGCATAGCGACAGCATTCGATTATACGGCATCAAATATTAGCTCAATATGCTCAGTTACTTCAGTATGTCCTGCAACAGGGGACGCTGACTTTGCTATTTCGCCGATTTTTCTTTGTCTTGCATGCCCTCGCGACGATCTTCAGAGGTCTTTGTTTGTAAAAAGCTTATTGGCGAGAAGCTATTTCAGTATTTGCTAAGTAATGTTATCGAAGGAGAATGTTTAGATATGACCGGTAAAAAAGTACCTACTGCACTAATAATACTCGATGGTTTTGGGGTTGAGATTACAGAGTCATCTGCGATTGCCGCGGCCAGTACTCCAAATTGGGATCGCTTGATGCAGAACAATCCCAATAGTCTAGTAAAAACATCAGGATCTGCTGTTGGTTTGCCGGATGGGCAAATGGGTAACTCTGAAGTTGGGCATATGAATATTGGCGCGGGTCGTATTGTCTATCAAAATTTGACCCGTATTACTAAGGCGATAGCAGAAGGTACTTTTCAGGAAAATGAAGTGCTAGTGCGAGCGATTGATAAAGCGATAGCGAATGGTGGGGCGGTTCACTTTACCGGACTGTTGTCACCAGGTGGAGTGCACTCTCATGAAGAGCATGCGTTCGCCGCGATAAAAATGGCTGCCGCTCGCGGCGCTAAAAAGATATTCTTACACGCGGTGTTGGATGGTCGCGATATGCCGCCAAGGTCGGCTAAAGCTTCGCTTGAAAAAGCCCAACAAGTGTTTTCAGAATTAGCTTTAGAGCGTGCCGGTGTTGCATCCGTGGTCGGTCGCTATTTTGCGATGGATAGAGACAACCGCTGGGACCGGGTAGAGAAAGCTTATAATGCAATGGCTCACGGCATTGGCCTGCATAGTGCAAAAAATGCAGTGCAAGCATTAGAGCAAGCTTATGCCCGGGATGAGAATGATGAGTTTGTCGGCGCGACTTGTATCGAAGGTGTGGATGGTCGAGTGCAAGATGGCGATGCCATTATTTGCTTTAATTTCCGCCCCGATCGCTCTCGCGAAATCACTCGCGCATTTGTAGAATCTGAATTTACGAATTTTGATCGCAAAGCACCGATACAGCTGGCTGATTATGTCATGATGACTGAATATGCCGCAAATATTGATGCCAGTTGCGCTTACCCGCCATCGACCATCAGCAATGATATAGGTGAATATGTCTCCTCTCTAGGTAAGACGCAGCTGCGGATTGCCGAGACCGAAAAATATGCTCATGTCACTTTTTTCTTGAACGGTGGGCAAGAGGAGGAGTATCCGGGCGAGCAGCGTATTCTGGTGCCCTCTCCCGATGTCGCGACATATGACTTACAACCGGAGATGAATGCCCCTGTAGTGACAGATAAGCTTTGCGCCGCTATTCGCTCACAGGCGTTTGATCTCATTATTTGTAATTATGCCAATCCAGATATGGTTGGTCATACAGGCGTGTTCTCTGCTGCAGTAAAAGCGGTTGAAGCTGTAGATTTAGCGGTAGGTAAAGTATTGGAGGCATTGTCGGAAGTTGGCGGTGAGGCATTAATTACTGCAGATCATGGCAATGTTGAAATGATGCAAAACCCGCAGACAGGTCAGGCACATACATCACACACTATTTTCCCGGTAGGGCTGGTTTACGATGGGCCTAGAAACAGCACGCTGGTACTTAATGATGGTGCTCTGTGTGATTTGGCGCCGACTTTACTTGAGCTGATGAGCCTGCAAAAGCCAAGTGAGATGACTGGAGTGTCTCTTGTTAAAAAAGGCTAGTGCCGCTCGTAGTGTAATATGTGTAATGCTTGCTGGTGTGTTTATTTGCACATCGGTAAGTGTGAGCGCGCAAACCTCGGTAAAAAAGGTTCAATACAAAGTTAAGCAGCTTAAAAAGACGCTGGATAAGTTACAGTTGTCGTTAAAGAAAGAGCGGGCGAAGCGTTCAGAGCAGGAGCGTGCGCTTCAAACAAGCGAGCAAGATATAGCAACCTTGGGCGCTCAAATCCTAAAGTTAGAACAAGAACGGCGTGCTTTAGATACTAATCTCAATCGGTTTTTAGCTAATAAGTCGACTTATGAAGTACAGTTGATAGAACATAGAGCAAGGCTGGCGAAATTGTTAAAGCAGCGCTATCAGCTGGTTGAGCATACCCCGATTAAGCTGTTGCTCAATCAAAAAGACCCTCAACAAGCTTCCAGGTTGCTGGTTTATTTAGATGTCCTTAGAAGTTTTGAAGCACAACAAGTGCTGAACTTCGAAAAGGTGCTGGCCAAAGCACAGCAAAATGATCAAAGTATTGAGGTTACAGTACGGCAGCTTTCGCAACGCACAGCTATACTTGAGAAGAAGCGTAAAAATATACAAGATAGTAGAGCGCAGCGTCGAAAAAACATCAAAAATATAGATACTAAGATTGCATCGAATAAAAGCAAAATAAAAAAGCTGACAGCGGATAAAAAAAGGCTGTTAAAGGTCATAAAAGGCATTGAGCAAGCCATTGTCGTCAATAACGCTAAAATTATTGATTATAGGCCCTTTAAAACACTCAAATCTAAGTTGAAATGGCCGGCGACTGGAAAAATCGTCCGTCATTTTGGATCGCTCGAAAATAATTTAGCTTACGATGGAATCTTGATCCGAGCTAAGCAGGGAAGTGCTGTAAAAGCTGTCCATACAGGACATGTAGTTTTTTCAGATTGGCTACGAAGCTATGGTATGTTGATGATTGTGGATCACGGTGCAGGTTATTTGACGCTCTATGGGCACAATGATCAATTGAATAAAAAAGTGGGCGATAAAGTGAGCCCCGGAGAAACGATTGCATTAGTCGGTAGTAGCGGTGGCAATACACGCGCCGGTTTGTATTTTGCCATTCGTCATAATGGTAAGACCACGAATCCGCGAAACTGGTTATTGCGCTGATCCTAAGTTTGGTGGTTGTGAAAAACACCTTAAAACCGCATTATAACCAGTGCTAGCTTCGATAAAATTAATATAAAACAATAGCTTGGTTCGCGTATTAAACGATCAGCTGCCGATTTTTGGTTGATGAAATGTTGGCGAGTTTCGCCTTTTAAAGGATTGATAATATGCATAAATTTTGGGTTTCAATGATAGCAAGTGCAAGCGTATTAGTCTCTAGTCAGTTAATGGCTGCTGATACTTCTGATGCGCTAGAGCCAGATCAAATAACAAATTTACCCCTTGAAGATATAAGACGTTTTACGGAAGTATTTGATCGCATTAAAAAGGCGTATGTGGAGCCTGTTTCCGATGAAAAACTGTTGGAAGATGCAGTAAGGGGAATGCTGGATGGATTAGATCCCCATTCCACATATTTAGCAGCAGATCAATATTCTGAATTACAGATTCAAACTTCAGGTCAATTTGGCGGTGTCGGTATTGAAATCAGTCAAGAAGACGGGGTGATTCGTGTCATTACACCTATTGATGATACGCCTGCCATGGAAGCTGGTATTCAGGCCGGCGATTTGATCATCAAAATAGATAGTAAAATTATTCAGTCTATTGGGGTGGAGGCTGCTATCGCTTTGATGCGTGGCAAGCCGGGCTCTGAGATAGTATTAAGTATTGTACGCGGAGAGGGCGCTAAGCCTTTTGAAGTAACACTAAAGCGTGCGTTGATCAATGTCACGAGTATTCGCTCGCGCTTTCTGGAGCCTGAGTTGGGCTATATCCGCATCAGTCAGTTCCAGCACCAGACAGCCAGTGATCTTAATCAAGTGCTTAAAAAAATGCAGCAGGATTTGCCGTTAAAGGGTTTAGTACTTGATTTGCGAAATAACCCTGGGGGAGTATTGCGCGGCGCCGTGGATGTCACAGATGCTTTCATCGATAAAGGTGTAATAGTGTCAACAAAAGGACGTCTTGCCAGTTCTCAAATGTCATTTGAGGCCACCCAGGCTATGTCAGTCGACAGTATTCCTATCGTGGTTTTGATTAATGGCGGATCGGCGTCCGCGTCAGAAATTGTGGCCGGTGCTTTACAAGATAGTCAGCGTGCGATCGTCATGGGTACCAGCAGTTTTGGTAAAGGGTCGGTGCAGACGGTATTACAGTTAAGTGAAAAGCGTGCCATTAAATTAACCACTGCGCGCTATTTTACGCCAAGTGGTCGCTCTATTCAGGCAAAGGGAATTGATCCTGATATTGTGGTAGAGCAAGCGCAAGTAAAAGCTAAGCGTTCATTTGCGGGAGTGCGAGAAAAAGATTTAAACGGCCATTTGATCAATGATCAGCAAGTGGCAAATGCAGTGGCAGGAAGTTCGCTGATAGAGACAGATTTTCAGCTTTATGAAGCGCTGAATCTGTTAAAAGGTTTAGTGTTGGTTAGCTCCTCTAAACGCTAACGGCGGTGGTTGGGCTGGGTGGGTTTGGCGTGCTCATCTAGTTCAGTTTATCTGTCTCAACTGGTGATGGCGCGATAGTGTCATGACGCTCAATCCCCTGCTAGGTTATTTAAATATTAATGTTAAATCGATTATATTTCATCCTATGGTGCTCCTTAGCTGGGCACGCTTTGGCTTTTTCGGTTGAAGAAGTATCAAATAAGCCTGCTTATATTGAAGGTAGCACAGCTTATAGCGCAAACCCCCCAGCGCAGCTGGCAATATTGATTGACGATATGGGTCACTCGCTCCGCTCAAACAAAGCTGCGCTGGCGTTGCCTGGCGCTGTTAGCTTTGCATTTCTGCCCTTTGCTACGCACAGTATACAAATGGCCAATATGGCCAAGAAGTTAGGTCGCGATGTTTTATTGCACGCCCCGATGGAAAATATTCACAATATTCCGTTAGGCCCTGGTGGTATGACCTCGAAAATGAGTGAATCATCATTTAAACGAGTACTTAACCAAGATATTGATGCGATACCCCATGTTATTGGCGTCAATAATCATATGGGGAGTGAGCTGACCGCATTGTCTGTACAGATGCGCTGGACAATGGAGGTGCTGGCTGAGCGGGGGTTGTTTTTTGTCGACAGTAAAACAACCCCTAAAAGCGTCGCTTGGAGACAGGCCAAGAAGGTCGGCATGGCGGGTGTTAAACGCGATGTGTTCTTAGATCACGAGCTCAATATAAAGGCGATACATCAGCAGTTTTTGGCGGTCATTAAACGGGCTAAATCTCAAGGGTTTGCTGTTCTGATTGCTCATCCGCATTCTTTGAGTATCCGTTACTTAGAGCGCAATTTGGCTAAGCTTGCGCAAAATAATGTCGAATTAGTAAAACTGTCGAGTATTGTTGAACAGGCCCTGAAAAAGTCACAGCTCTCTATGAGGCATAAAGAATATCTAGAATAATACTGTAGGTCTTGGGGGTCAGGGTCGCTATCATTTTGAATCTGGCCGTTGCGCACAGAGTGTGCATACCATTTTTAGGACCTAATTCTATCGCATATTAATAAACAATGTTGCTGTAGATTGCGCTGCTTTATCTATCATTAGTGCGCTTATTAAAAGCAGTCGCTACCTGTGCAATAAATTGCAAAATCGGTCAGTATTGTGGCTAAGGCGAGCTTTCGATAGTATGAAAATGATGCAGGGGTTGCGCTATATGTTGTGCCTGTTTGGCCCTTTTTTGTTGATAATTGATTGGCTTATAAGGCTTTGTCGCAGTTAATTTTAAATTCTAGGAAGAAATTCACTGAGCGTTATTTTGCATGTCTAAGACGTGTTTTTAAGGTAAAAACGAGACTGCTGTTTGCTCTGAGGGGAATGTCCCAGATGGCGCTTTTGGTGAGCTTTTTGGCGGCCGGGTAGGTGCTGCTAATGATTTGCCAATGATCCTCAAAAATGCTTGAAAGTGTAAGCCTTCGCTGCACTTTGGCGCTATTCTTGAAAATAAACTCAGTGGTGATAATGGTGCCGTCAAAGGTATCTTGAATGCCGGTTTGTCGCTGTCTGATGGTTAAATCAGGCGCTTTGCCGGTTGTTAATTCAACGCTTTGGTGGTTGTTGCTCTCTGGAAAATAGCTGGTGCCTACAAGCTGTAACTGTGCATTGCTGTCGGTCATAAATATGCGGGCATGGCCGGGTGGGAGTGCTTTGCCTAGTTTGTTGTTTTGAGTGTTGCTAAAAGATAAATAGTAATTAGGGTGTTGTAATGCGCGGCTGGTTTGCCGGTGGCGAGTGATACGAGTTTTGTAGCGATAGCGTGTTTGTAGTTTTATATCACGAGCTTCAATGATGGGGATTTGAGTGGGTTGGTTGGAGGGTAGCGAGGTTCTTTGTGGCAGTTTATAGGCTTTGCTGTCAGACAAATCGTTGATTTTTATCGGCAGCTTAGCCTGACTGCGGTTTTTTCCGCTCGATAGAGCGATATCTGTACTGGTAAGGGTTATTTGTGCGTTATTAAAAGTAGTGGCTGTGTTGTTAAATAATGACGCTATCCCCTGTAATTGAAGTTTATCCCCTTTGCTATTGAGGACTAGTGCATAGTCCATTTTCCAAAACAATCCCTCACTGAGGTAGCTTAAAAGTATGTCGCTGGTGTTTTTCTTTCCGTGAGATTTAAAGCTGAGGCTGGCATTTAAACGGGGGGGGTGGCTGCTTTTGGGGAAAATCAGCCGCCATTGTTGACTGTGCAGGGGAATAGTTTCAATAGCCCCTTGGTTTTCAACTAGTGCGGTGTTGGCGTCTGCGCTAAGTAGTTTGACTAACTGTTTTTTCTCGGCGCCTGTAGCGCTTCTGGTTGCCAGCGTAATGTTCCTGCCAATATGTTGGTCCATGAGTTGTTGGAAATTGATGGGGTTGTTATTCACTGACTGTTCAGTGATTGTGCCCGCATTAAGGATTTGTAGGCTCTGCGGTTGGATCTTCTGGCTAATATCCTCAACGGTGACGCTGTCATTGTCACTAATAGGGCCAAGTGTTCGGCTATCAAGTATCAGTGTTAGGTTGTGGGGAGACAGGTTGAGGTGTAGGTCACTTTGCAGTGCCTGTGTCAAAGTGATGTTTTTGGCAAGCGCCGGTTGCGTTGTACAGCAAAGAATAAGTACCAAGCACAAGCGTTGCATATTATCTCCAGAAAGCGTGTTGTAAGTGAGGGGGGTTAGAGTGGTAGAGCCACTCTAAACCCCCATGAGTTACGCCTGCTGTCAGGCGGGTGACGATATCTGCTGGTAGATCGGGTGATGCGTTTGATATCAAACCAAGAGCCGCCACGCATCGAGCGATTTTTACAGCCGGGGATTTGATAAGGTGTGCCATCGGCTTTGGCGTTTTGGTAGTTTTCAGTGTAACAATCCATTACCCATTCATCGACATTGCCATTTAAATCGTATAGCCCCCAAGGGTTGGGTTCAAGGGAACCGACTGCCAGCGGCTTTTTTCCGCCCAGAGGATTGCCGCAATCAGTACAGTGTGAATAGCCAGGGATATTTTGATCGCCCCACCAGTAATTGGTGGTGGTGCCTGCCCGTGCTGCATACTCCCATTCAGCTTCAGTGGGTAGTCGGTAGTCAAGTTGAGTTTCTTCAGCAAGCCAGCGCGAATAAGCTCGCGCCTCGCGCCAAGTGACATTAATAACAGGCTGATTGCCCCGGCCCCAGCCTTCATCGTCCGGAAGTTTTCTGCCAGTCTGGCTGGCGAATACGTCGTACTGGGCGAAAGTAACTTCGTAGCGACTTAGGGCAAATTTGTACTTAAAGAAGACCGGATGGGCGGGTTTTTCGTTGTCATTACCATCACCGCTAGAGTCGCCCATAATAAATTCCCCCGCACTAAGCACCACCATGTCCGGCCCGAAACTGCCCGTGGGGAGCGGATCGCGAAATACGCTTAACGGTGGGTTACTGTCTGAAGAATCGCTATTGAGTTGCTGCTCAATTGATTGGTTTTTTATGCGTAAATTCTCAGCTTTTGCCGCTAATTCTTGATGGGCTCGCTGGCTGTTTAATAACTCTGTTTCTAGGTCGAGTGCCTGTGCTTGCCATTGTTTGAGTTCGGTTTTGGTCTGATCAATGGTTGAGCTGCTGGAGAATACGCCGAGGATAAACCCTAAGCCAATGCCGAGTAGTAATAATAGCGTTGGAATGACAAATCTAGGCAGATTAAGGCTGATTGTTTTTTTGCCTAATTTCATGTTGATGGTCGTTGTTGGCGAAGTCTTAGGTTTGCCTGCTGATGGCTCTAGTACTTCGCTGTCGTCGTTTTGTGTGTCACTCGGTGGAGCAAAAAATTCTTTTATAAACTCGCCGCTGCTCGCGTAGCGTTTAGTGCTTTGGCCGCTTAGTGCTCTTTGTAAGCAGTTCCATTGAGTGTCGCTGAGATTTGGCGGGCGGTTAATTTTGACTTCATCACGTTGTTCTACAGTGTCAGACTGCGAAAAAGCGTGCTCTCCAAACAGTCTTAAGGCAATACTTGCAATGAGATAGCTGTCACAGCTGGGATCTAATTTGTCATGACCCAGAGCTTGAGGTGAGCAGCTCTGCTTGTAGGAATAAACATTACTCGGCATATTTTGTGCTTCGTGGAAAAATGCACGCATCGATATAGGCAGTAATTTAACGCCGCCTTTTTTGTTGACAAAAACAAATTCGCTAGCAATCGCCCCGAAGGGGGTGTGCCACTGTTTGGCGCAGGCATTTACTGCGACAGTGAGTTGGGTGAGTAGCGCTTGAGTTTGCTTTGGCTTGAGGGCGCCGCGTTCAGGGCCATTGATTAGTCCCTCGAGATTGAGGCTGTCAACAGGCTCGAAGGCAAAAAACAATAAACCACCTTTGTGAATAAAGTAGCCATAGATGTCGGCGACATGCGGATGGTTAATGGTCTTAGAGCGTAATATTTGTTTTTTAAAATTAGCGAGGAAGCTTTTATCTTGTAAGAAGAAAGGGTCAAGCATGATTAAGCTAACCCCAATAGGACTTTTAGTGCTGACATCATCAGCCTTCCAGATTTGTCCCAGTGAACAGCTCGTGGCCTCCCCTTTTAATTGGAAGCGATGATGGTCGGGGCCAATTTGTTGGCCTTCCTCTAAATCGTTAAAAATATCTTCTCTAGATTGAGCCATGATATTACATCTTATCCTCAGTCAGTGTTAAACCAAAACGTGCCGCCGCACGCTCAGTTTATTTGGCTGTTATAGCTATCTACCCTGCGGTGTCTAAGACGGGCAGGTTTTTGATCAATTCATCAAGTTGCTTCATCTGCTGCAAATAAGGTTCAAGCTTGTCTAGTGGCAGGGCACAAGGGCCATCGCATCTAGCTTTTAGAGGGTCTGGATGGGCTTCCAGAAATAAACCGGCTATACCTTGGGCAAGGCCTGCTCGAGTAAGCTGGGCGACCAGTGCTCTACGCCCATCAGCGCTGTCAGATTTACCGCCAGGCAGCTGCAACGCATGAGTAGCATCAAAGACAATGGGGTAGCCAAATTCTTTCATAATGCTGAAGCCGAGCATGTCGACTACTAAGTTGTTGTAGCCAAAGCTGGTGCCGCGCTCGCATAATATAAGTTTGTTGTTGCCCGCTTGTTCGAATTTGTTGAGGATGTGGCCCATTTCATGAGGCGCTAGAAACTGGGCCTTTTTAATATTAATGACAGCCTCTGTTTTTGCCATCGCAGCAACTAAGTCTGTTTGTCTAGATAAAAATGCCGGCAGTTGAATGACATCGCAAACGCCAGCTGCTAGTGCTGCTTGTTCAGGCTCATGCACGTCGGTGATAATAGGCACATTAAAAGTGTTTTTGATTTCTTCAAGGATTTTTAACCCCTCATCTAGCCCCGGCCCCCGGTAGGATGTGAGCGACGATCGATTAGCTTTGTCAAAAGAAGCTTTAAATATGTAGGGGATAGCAAGTTTTTGCGTTACTTCTACATATTTTTCAGCAATGCTTAAAGCTAGGTCTCTCGATTCGAGGACGTTCATGCCTCCAAATAAAATCATTGGTTTATCGTTAGCGACGGGTATGGATCCAATGTTTATGGTTTTCTGTTGCATGTCATTGCCTGTATTGATTAAGATTCATGATGGGTAGATACTTATAGTATTACAGGTAGAAATCTATTTCATTATAGTAAACAATACTTTATTAGTTGCTGTTATTTTTTGTGAAAATTGATGGATAAGGAGTGAGTTGTGGATCAATCACAACAGTTAGCAGATTGTTTAGCATTAGTGCAAAGCTTTGATACGTTGCTGTTATCAACGGCAAATAAACAAGCGGAGCCATTGGCAAGCTTTTCGCCCTACATCTATGCAGATGGCTGTTATTACATCCTGATTAGTGAGTTGGCGGGTCATACGCAAAATTTACAAGAGAACCCAAGGGCAAGCGTGATGTTTATTGAAGCTGAAGAGTCCGCAAGAAATATTTATGCAAGAAGACGGGTGGTGGTTCAAGTGCGTGTAGAACAGCTTGCTCGTGACAGTGGACAAAGAGCTGAGGTTGTTGAGCAGATGCTGCAGCAGCATGGTGAAACAGTGAAGCTGCTAACTGGATTGGAGGATTTTAAACTGTTTAAGCTGATTCCCACAAAAGGACGTTATGTGATTGGGTTTGGTAAAGCTTATGAGTGGGATGTTAGCAAAAATACCCTGCAGCATATTTCTGCGCATCAAGTTAACGCGGCAAAAGAAGTGGTTAACAAAAAAACGTAAATAGCTATTTTATGCTTCGATCAAAGCGACGGCGATAGATTTAACTAAAAAAGCGCCAAGACCAAGTCCTAGTGCCCCAAACAGAATAATAGTGCCGAATTTGCCCGCCTTGGATTTTTTTGCGAGGTCGTAGATGATGAAAAAGACAAAGATGCCCAAGCCAAAGATGCCAATATTGAGCATGATAGTTTCAATGTCAGCTAAGCGCATAAAGTACTCTTTCTAGGTGCTTTGTTTAACGGTTATAGAAATGGTGGTGGGAGGTGGATTCGAACCACCGAAGCTTGCGCGTCAGATTTACAGTCTGATCCCTTTGGCCACTCGGGAACCCCACCATACAAAGAACAACAGGGTAATATAACCCTATGAATTTTGTGTGTTTATTGCTCTAAACAAGTAACGCTAGAATGCTTGATGTTACTTCATTGTCGAGGGCGCGTATGATAGATATAGCGAACCTGTTTGTAAATAACTTTCGCCTAATTTATTAAAATTCTGACAATTTCTTAAAGCGTCTAGACAGCAAGAAAAAATCTTAAAAAAAACTAAAAATTAATTAAATTGACGGCCGCCGCACCAGCTCTGGACTGGCGTTGAATTTGGTGCTTTATCGGTTCAAAATGACAAATGTCAAGAGTTGAAATAAAGTGGGAAGTCTCTATATTTAGTGTCAGTTTACTAAACTGCTCACTATATATAGTGTACTATGTGCGCCCGTTTGACGCTTTGGTACCGCTAAAGGTGAATGGTGGACGAATATGAATCCCCTATTGTTATTTACTATGACTATTTTGGGGGGAAACCTACGATGGAGAAAAAAGTTCAATGCAGCAAGATTTGATGGTTACCAAAAGGGATGGACGTCAGGAAAAATTAGACCTTGAGAAAATCCATCGCGTCGTTATTTGGGCCGCGGAAGGATTAGACCAAGTGTCACCTTCCGAAGTTGAACTTAAAGCGCATATTCAGTTTTTTGAAGGCATGAAAACAGCGGATATACATGAAACATTAATCAAATCTGCTGCGGATTTGATATCAGAACAAACACCTGATTACCAATTTTTAGCGGCACGTCTGGCTATATTTCACTTGCGTAAGCGCGCCTATGGAGAATTCGAACCGCCGAGTTTGTTTGATCATACCAAAGAGATGGTATCTCAAGGCCGCTACGATAAACACTTATTGGAAGATTATAGTGAAGAAGAGTTTGCGCAGTTAAATAGTTATATTGATCACTCTCGAGATATGCGTTTTTCCTATGCTGCTGTTAAACAATTAGAAGGTAAGTACTTAGTACAAAACCGTGTCACTGGCGATATTTATGAAAGCCCGCAAGTGTTGTATATGTTAGTGGCCGCTTGTCTTTTTTCTGCGCATGATAAAGCGACGCGGCTAGATTATGTACAGCGTTTTTATGACGCTACTTCTACTTTTAAAATTTCGTTGCCAACCCCGATAATGGCGGGTGTTCGTACCCCAACTAGGCAATTTAGCTCTTGTGTGTTAATAGAAACAGGAGATAGCTTAGATTCCATCAATGCAACATCTTCTGCCATCGTAAAATACGTATCGCAACGAGCAGGTATTGGTATTAATGCGGGTAGAATTCGCGCTTTAGGTAGTCCTATTCGCGGCGGTGAGGCTTATCATACCGGTTGTATTCCTTTTTATAAGCATTTTCAAACAGCGGTTAAGTCATGTTCGCAAGGTGGTGTGCGCGGTGGCGCTGCAACTTTGTTCTACCCTATTTGGCACTTGGAAGTTGAGTCGCTGTTAGTCTTAAAAAACAACAGAGGGGTGGAGGAGAATCGGGTTCGCCATTTGGATTACGGTGTTCAGCTCAATAAATTAATGTATCAACGCCTCATTAAAGGTGGTGTGATCTCGCTCTTTAGTCCTCATGAAGTGCCGGGTCTGTATGATGCATTCTTCGCTGATCAAGATGAATTTGAACGTCTATACACAAAGTACGAACAAGATGAATCTATCCGTAAGACAACCATCAAAGCGGCAGAATTGTTTGGGATGTTAGCGTCAGAGCGTGCGTCTACCGGTCGTATCTACATCCAAAATGTCGATCACTGTAATACGCATAGCCCCTTTGATCCACAAGTTGCACCCATTAGGCAGTCAAATTTATGTCTTGAAATCGCACTGCCCACTAAGCCTTTACAGCATATTCATGATGAAGAAGGTGAGATTGCGCTTTGTACATTGTCTGCCTTTAACTTAGGTGCGTTAGAGAGTTTGGACGAGCTAGAAGAGCTTAGCGAACTCGTGGTACGTGCTTTGGATAATTTGCTTGATTACCAAGACTATCCTATTAAGGCCGCTTATTTAGCAACGGTAAATAGGCGCACATTAGGGGTAGGTGTCACTAACCTCGCCTATTATTTAGCGAAAAACAATGTTAAATATTCGGATGGTTCGGCCAATAATCTAATGCATCGCACCTTTGAAGCAATGCAATACAATTTATTGAAAGCGTCTAATAAGCTTGCTAAAGAGATCGCGCCTTGCTTGAAGTTTAATGAGACAACTTATGCGCAAGGTCGTTTGCCTATCGATAGCTATAAGAAAGATGTTGATGCGTTTTGTGATGAGCCGTTACATTATGATTGGGAAACGTTGCGCGCTGACATTGTCAGGGATGGTCTGCGCAATAGCACTTTGTCGGCATTGATGCCCTGCGAAACGTCATCGCAAATCACTAACTCAACCAACGGTATTGAGCCTCCAAGAGGGTTTGTATCAGTGAAGGCCAGTAAGGATGGGATTTTAAAGCAAGTGGTTCCTGAATACTTGGCGCTTAAGTCTAACTATGAGCTACTTTGGGATATCCCGAACAATGAAGGCTATCTACAGTTAGTCGGTGTGATGCAGAAGTTTGTCGATCAAGGTATTTCTGTGAATACTAATTATGATCCCGCTAAGTTCCCGGGAGGTAAGGTGCCGATGAAACAGTTGCTTAAAGACTTGCTGACCGCTTATAAGTATGGGGTTAAGACGATGTACTACCACAATACTCGAGACGGTGCATCGGAAGACCACTCTGATACTGCTGAAGAAGATTGCACAGCTTGTAAGTTATAATCATTAGTCCGAGTTATCGGGCTTTATTATAGTCATTTTTTCATAACTACCATTTACGGCATTTTTCATGGCTTATACCACTTTTAACGCAAACCAGTTTGACTCTACCAAAGAGCCGATGTTTTTTGGGCAGAATGTTAACGTTGCGCGTTATGATAAACAAAAGTATCCGATTTTTGAGAAACTTATAGAGAAACAATTGTCTTTCTTTTGGCGACCTGAAGAAGTTGATTTGGCGACAGATAGAAAAGACTTTATCGATATGCCCGAGCACGAAAAGCATATCTTTTTAAGTAATTTAAAATATCAGACGCTATTAGACTCTGTGCAAGGGCGATCGCCAAACGTCGCCTTTTTGCCAATTGTTTCCATACCTGAGCTTGAAACTTGGCTCGAAACTTGGGCGTTTAGTGAGACCGTTCACTCGAGGTCATATACACATATTATTCGCAACATTGTTAATGATCCATCGGTGATTTTTGATGAGATAGTGACAAACCCTGAAATCATAAAACGTGCTGAATCGGTGACAGTGCTGTACGACGAATTGATTAATTTGGTCAGCGTGCAGAGTATTCATGGCTTTGGTGTGCATACGATTGATGGTGTGAAGTATGATTGTTCGCTATGGAATCTCAAGTGTAAAGTGTATCTGACGATGGTATCGGTGAATGTGCTTGAGGCCATCCGCTTTTATGTCAGTTTTGCCTGTTCGTTTGCGTTCGCTGAACGTGCGATCATGGAAGGTAACGCTAAAATTATCAAATTAATTGCGCGTGATGAAGCACTGCACTTAACCGGCACTCAAAACATCTTAACGCTGTTGGCCTCTGGTGTGGATGATGCTGAATTTAAAGAAGTCGCTGTTGCTTGTCGCGAACAGGCGGTAGCGCTCTTTGTCGAAGCTGCTGAGCAGGAAAAAGAATGGGCAGAGTATCTTTTCCGTGAGGGGTCTATGATTGGCCTCAATGCTCAGATTCTAAGTGAGTATGTTGAATACATCACTAATGTGCGCTTGAAAGCGATTGGTTTTGATGAGGTGTTTCCAGCCAGGCCAAATCCACTGCCGTGGATGAACGCATGGCTCAGTAGTGATAACGTGCAAGTAGCACCTCAAGAGTCAGAGATTAGCTCGTACTTGGTGGGTCAGATAGATAGCTCTCTTGAAGAGGGTGATTTTGACGACTTCGATTTTTGAGTAAGGGCAAACCGGTTACGGGGATTCCTCGGATTAAATTGGGGAATCATACTTTTTACTATCAGTATGAGCCGAGCTTACTGGATTCTCTAGAGGCTCAAGAAATTCAAGCGCCCTATAGCTGTCGGGCTGGATATTGCGGCTGTTGTAAGGTGCGTCTATTGGAAGGCGAGGTCAGTTATATCGATGAAGGGATGGTTGATTTGCAAGAAGATGAAATTCTGACCTGTATTTGTGTGCCTAAAACGCATATTGAAATTGAGCTACCCGAAGATTGATTGTAGCAATCTTAAAAGCCTCACAAACGCCTCTATATACGCTGTATATAGGGGCGTTTTGTCGTTTGCCGGTTATTTGCAGTTGAGAACCGTTGCGCGGTTACGGCCATTCTGTTTTGATTGATACAAGGCTTTATCGGCCATGTCTATCCATTGATCATGGCTTTTAAAGCTTTCGTTGATCTGAGTAATACCAAAGCTTAACGTTATTTTGATCTCTTTTTGGTCGTGAAGAATGGCAGTGTTTGCCAGTTCACTGCTGAGGTTTTCAGCCAGCGACAGCGCCATTTCGGTGGTAGTGTCTAGCAGTAAAATACCAAATTCTTCACCGCCGTAGCGTCCTAGGATATCGGTAATACGATACTGTTTGGTGAGGAGTGTGCCGAGGGCGCGCAGTACGGTATCGCCGCCTTGATGTCCGTATGTATCATTAACTTTTTTGAAATGATCGATGTCTAACATAATCAATACAGAGGGAGATCGCGCTCTAAAATAGCGTTTAAACTCGGCTTCTAATCTGCTTTCCCAGTAGCCTCGGTTAAATATTTTGGTGAGAGGATCTACACGGCTGGCAAGTTTTAATTCTTCATTGCTCTGTTTGAAATTTATCTGTGCTCTGGCAGCTTCTGTGACATCGTAAATAAAAATAGCAATGTGATCGACAACGGCGTTAGCGTTTAATAACGGGGTGATGCGAATATTTTGATACATCGCTTTAGATTTACTGGTAATGGGTCTATAACAGTCCATTTTGAATAAGTGGGGGCGTTGCTGCCAGGTGATATTGAGAGAGCTCTGTAGTGTTGTGACAGAGCGAAACTTGCGGCGCAAATAATCTTCTGCAATATCAGGGCAAACCTCAAACAGTGGCTTATTGACCGCGTCCTGGGACTCTATGGCCATATGGTTGGCCATAAAGCTGTTCCAAAGTTTGATTTCAAATTGGCTATCGATAACAATCAGGCCAATGTCTAAATACTGCAAAAGTTCTAAGTGTTGCGTTGAGTCAAATTGAGATTGATTTACAGCGACCATGAAAATTGCTCCGAGCGTTGATTCATAGGCTCAATGGAATCCAAGGTAAATAATAATAGCAAATCACAGTAAATATCATGACTTGGGATGCTATATGTGACTTCGATTGCCAGCGTGTTGGAAGTGTCGTTATTGTTTGTTAAGTGATCAAGTTGGCCTTTGTAATCTAAAAATGAAGGAATACCTTGGTTTATTTGTTGGATGCCAATTTGTTGGAAAAAGACCTTCAAAAAAGAACTGCTTAATAAACCGGCAAGGTCTACTAGAATGTCTTTTTCTAAATCGTTATCTATTTCAGAGGGGAAGCCCAACAGTTGCGAGATATGGGGCAGTCCTGTCTTGTCTACGATTAGGATTGACTCTCCGCAAATGCCTTCACCGACAAAGCCTTGTGAAATGCTGGAGCTGAAATCTCGATCGCTGCCTTTTATCATCATATATAAATCGGCATAGCTGATGGTGTTTACGTCCGGGATTGAGAGGTTGATAAATGTTCCTAATAGAACAGAGAGTCTCTCGGCGGCTTTGCCCATGGCAATATTGGCAATTTCTTGGAAGCGTTCTTCCTGAGTGGTGCTTGGGGTGGTGTTGACTGGTGCGTGCTCAATTGCCGACACGGTGCTTGTGCCGGTCAATTGTTCTAGCAGTCCAAATCTTTGGATTATTTGCTGTAGTTGATCGAATTTTATGGGTTTGCTGATAAAGGCGATAGCGCCAAGCTCTTCAACTTTCTTTCTGGCTTTCTCTTGGATGTCTCCAGAGACGACGATGGTTATCGTCTGTAGATCCTGCTCGCGGATTTTTTGTAAAACTTGGTATCCGTCCATGACGGGCATGTTTAAATCAAGGAACAATAACTGAGCTTTGTCCTGCTGTATCGCCTCAAGCGCTCTCTCGCCATTGTCGACCAGTGAGACTTCGGCATCCCATGAGTTTATTGCCAGCGATAGCTGCCGCCTAGCTAGTTTCGAATCATCGCAAATTGTTATTTTTAGAGGCTGATTCACAGTTGTATTCTTTTATTGGATTTAGGTTTGCAAAGTTTATTAAAAAAACTATGAAAAATCCAACATATCAGCAAGTTAAAGGAAAATGAGCAGTGAAATCACTGATATTTCTCAAACAAACAGTGCCTGTGGAATAATCCACTGAATTTTAATTGGTTATCCCGCTGTGCTTTGAATATTGATAGGTTGTGGTTGGGTTTTCTGCTGCGCTTTGCGCTCGGCAATGTTTTGATCGAACAGGTTTTTTAAAGCAATGAGTAGTCCTAAGCCAACAAATGCTCCCGGGGGTAAAATGGCAAATAAGAAGCCAACGTAGTCTTCGAATATCACAATTTTCCAATTGTTGGCGATGTCGCCAAAGAGTAGGTGCATGTCGGCAAACAGTGTTCCTGCGCCGAGGATTTCGCGAAGGGCCCCTAATAGTATTAATACAACGGTAAAACCAACGCCCATGATAAAGCCGTCATACACAGAGGCGCTAACAGAGTTTTTGGCGGCAAATGCTTCTGCTCGGCCCATGATAATACAGTTTGTCACGATTAGCGGTATGAAGATACCCAGAATTAAATAGAGCTCGTAGGTGAGAGCTTGCATGGCCAGTTCAATAGATGTGACAAGGGCTGCAATTATCATCACATAAATTGGTAGTCGGACGGCTTTGGGGATGAAATTTCGAAAAAGAGAGACGGCAAAGTTAGAGCCTATTAATACTAAAACACTGGCAATGCCCAGGCTTAAAGCGTTTACAACCGATGCGGTTACTGCCAGCAGCGGGCATAGGCCCAGCAGCTGTACGATGGCGGGATTGTTTTTCCACAGGCCGTTCACAGTGATTTCGCGATAGTTAGTGCTCATAGTTATTGTCCTGGCTGCACGGGTATAAATAGCGTGTTTTTGTGAGTTTTGACGTAATCTAAGGTTTTCCCGAGCGCATTAACCACAGCGCGCGGAGTGATAGTCGCGCCGGTAAATTGGTCAAATTCTCCGCCATCTTTTTTAACCGCCCAGCGTTTTGGGTCAGTTTTTGTCATGCCGTTAAAATTGAGTACCCAAGGTGATTTCTTTAAGTCGAGTTTGTCGCCAAGTCCAGGAGTTTCGGTATGAGTTATCACCCGTACCCCAGAAATACTGGTATCGGCATTGACGCCAACCAGTAAAGTGATTTTTCCGGAGTAGCCGTTGAGGCTTTGGATCGGAAATACAATGTTCTTAATCTCACCATTGAGTGTTGCAAGGTGCGCGTCGATAGGTGTTTTGTAGCCAAAACTAGCACCTGGCAGGCTGATTGTCTGGGAAAATACATCGTTGTCAGTTTTTATATCGCCTAGTATCTCAAACAGTTTTGCTGACTTTTGACTGCGAATATTTTGTTCAATCGGTGTTTTAGTGAGCACATAAGTGCTGGCTATTAAGGCAGCGGTAATCGCGGCAAATACACCGATGCCAGCAGCGTTCACTTTCAATGACTGTGACATGTTCACGAGTTGTTCTCCTTGCTGTAACTGCCTTTCTTGGACTGCTTGTGACCATAGCTACGCGGTTGTGTATATTGGTCAATAAACGGTGCACACAAGTTCATTAACATGACAGCAAAGGCCATTGCATCAGGGTAGTTGCCCCAAGTGCGGACGCAATATACTAACAGTCCTATGCCGGCGGCGAAGACTATTTTTCCGCGATTGCTGGTAGAGCTGGACACTGGATCCGTGACAATAAAAAAAGCACCGAGCATAGTGGCGCCGGTGGTTAAATGTATTAACGGGTCGGCATAGCTGTCGGGGTCGATGGCAAAGAACATGGATGATATTAAGCCGATGGTGATCAGTAAAGTAATAGGGGCGTGCCAGGTAAATATCTTACGGTAAATCAAGAAAATACCGCCGGTGAAATAGCATAAGCTGACCGCGTACCAAGCACCCACATTAGCCATTACATTGCTGCTGGCCCAGACTTCTTCAGTCGTCAGGCCATTGCGGTGTTTTAGGGTATCTAAAGGTGTTGCCCCGGAGAAACTATCGATATAGTTTAAAGTGGCTATTGTTTCACTCCAGCCTATAAAAATTATACGCAGAGTGTCGCCAAACCCCAGAATGTTCCAGCTGTCAGCGCTGAGTTCAAACGGGCTGGTCCAGCGTGTCATTTCAACCGGAAATGAGATTAAAACAAGCGCGTAGCCGACCATGGCCGGATTGAATGGGTTTTGTCCTAGTCCCCCATATAGCTGTTTAGCGAGCACTATAGCAACAAAGACGGCAGTGACCGTTACCCACCAAGGAGCAAAAGGAGGCAGTGCCAGTGCCAACAAAACAGCTGTGAGCACTGCGCTGTTGTCCTTTAGAAAAAATAGTACCGGGCGTTTACGCAGCTTAATACAACCAGCTTCGCAGATGAGTGCCACCAACACTGCTAAAACCGTGTTAATTAATGTGCCCCAGCCAAAGAAAAAGGTCATGGCAATAAAGCCTGGTATTGTCGCGATAATAACGAGGCGCATGATGTCCGCTGTCTTGGTCGGGCGTTGAACATGCGGTGAGCTTATCTTGATAAATGCCATCTATCTATTCCTGGTCTTCTGTGCTGGTCGTTATGGGTTGGGGGCCGCTAGCGTTGCGTAAAGTGGTAGCGGTTTCAAGCTTTGCTTTTAGCTTGTCGACGCCCGCTTGCATGCGCTGTGCAGCGGGGTTCTGATCAGCTTGGGCTTTTTCAAGTGCTGCGAGTGCCTTGTGGTAGCGCGCCCTGGCTTTGTCGACGTCTTGTTGCAATTGTTCGCTGTCGATCTTGGCAGGTGCCGCTGGTGTTACAGCACTAGAGTTGGCGGTGTCTGCAGTATTATCCAACGCTTGTTGCGCAGTCTCGAGCTTTGCTTTTAGTTTGTCGACGCCTGCTTGCATACGCTGTGCAGCAGGGTTCTGATCAGCTTGGGCTTTTTCAAGCGCCGCGAGTGCCTTGTGGTAGCGCGCCCTGGCTTTGTCGACGTCTTGTTGCAATTGTGCGCTGTCGATCTTGGCTGGTGTGGCTGGTATCGCAGTGCTAGAGCTGGCATTGTCAGCTGTATTTTCCAGTGCTTGTTGCGCGCTATCAAACTTTGCTTTTAGTTTGTCGACGCCTGCTTGCATACGCTGTGCCGCGGGGTTCTGATCAGCTTGGGCTTTTTCAAGCGCCGCGAGTGCCTTGTGGTAGCGCGCCCTGGCTTTGTCAGCGTCTTGTTGCAATTGTTCGCTGTCGATATTGGCCGGTGTCGCTGGTGTTACAGCGCTAGAGCTGGCGGTATCTGCAGTATTATCCAGCGCTTGTTGTGCGTCATCGAGCTTTGCTTTTAGCTTGTCGAGGCCTGCTTGCATGCGCTGTGCAGCGGGGTTCTGATCAGCTTGGGCTTTTTCAAATGTCGCTACGGCTTTGTGGTAGCGCTGCGCGGCTTTATCAAGATCTAATTGCAGTTGATTGCTGTCGATATTGCTAGCTAGTGTTGTGTTTATCTTGAGCGGCGCATGGTTGTCGGCTAGTATTTTTCCCCCAGCGGCTAAAGCATTTTCGGCGTTGTTCAGTTTGTCTTTTAGCTTGTCGATGCTGGAGCGCATTTTCTCTACTGCTGGGCTGTTATCTTGTTCCGCTTTATTTAGCGCTGCAAGCGCTTTGTAGTAGAGTTTGTGAGCCTTATCATAGTTTTGTTGCAGCTGCTCAGTATCCGATTGTGTGGTGGCAGGTTTGGCATTGACAAACGCCGTTTCGGTGGCTTGTGCACGCTGCTCTAGTTTGTCTAGCTGTGCCTTTAATTCGATGCCTGCTTCACTGTCTTGACTATTTTGGGTCACCAGCTGTTCATATTGTGATTGTGCTTTTTTCAATTTGGTACGGGCAATCGCAGCGGCTGTTTTTAGTTTCTTGGTATCGATGCTGCTTTCTTGAACTGCCGGGGTTGCCTTAACGCTGGCGGTGAGCGATTTAGCTTGCGCACTGGGTTCTGCCGCTTCAAAAGCTTGTGTGGCTGTAGTCGCTTCTTCGGTGAGCTGCTGGACAGTGGCGTTGAGCTGTTCTATGCCCGGCTGGCCTTTTTCTTGGGCTGCTTTGAGCGCCTGTTGCGCCTTTTTAAGCATGGTTGTGGCTTGCGCGGCAGCAATTTTTAATTTTTTAGTATCGGGCGCGCTAGCTTGAGCAGAGTCTAGCGAAGATAAGTCCTGCTGTGCTTTATGCTGGGCGCTTTTAGCCTGCTGTAATTTTAAATCGGCCAGTGACAGCGCGGCTGGGTCTTTGTCGCTTTCAGCGGTTAATCTGTCTAGTTGGCGCTGTGCTAGCATGACCTCTTTCTTGGCGGATAGTAACGCGCTTTTTAGATGCTTTGCAGCGTCTGGGCCGTTGCTCGCCATCGTTTTAGGGGTTTGTTGCTTGGCGGCTTGTGCTTTGGCGGCCTGATCGGCACGTGCTTTACGTTTCTCGGCTTTCTCGTCGATTGCGCGTTGCTCGCGCATTTGCTTGGCTTCAAAGCGCTCGCGGGCTAACGCTGATTTTCGCTTCTCTTGTTGCTCTTCACGGATCGAGGTTTTGGCGTGGCGGTAATACTGTACCAGTGGGATATTGCTTGGGCAGACATAAGAGCATGCGCCGCATTCAATGCAGTCAAACAAATTGTGCTGTTGCGCCTTGTCGTACTCTTGGCTTTTGGCGTACCAGTGAAGCTGTTGAGGGAGTAACTGTGCGGGGCATACTTGTTCGCACATGCCACAGCGAATACAAGCTTGCGCAGGATCTGGAGCCGGCATTTCACGGCTGCTGGCGGCAATAATGCAGTTGGAGGTTTTGACTACCGGTATGTTAGTGTCGTCGATGCTGTAGCCCATCATGGGGCCGCCAACAATTAAGCGAGAGGTGGTGTTTGGACGGTGGCCGGCGGCGTCCAGCAAAACTGAAAAGGGCGTGCCAATTAAAGTTTCGTAATTTTGCGGCTTGCTGACGCCTTCGCCGGTGACGGTGACTATGCGGCTAATCAGGGATTCGCCGGTGCGCACAGCGTTGTTCAAAGCGTAAACTGTGCCGATGTTTTGGCAGACAATGCCGACGTCAGCGGGAATGCCGCCGCTGGGGACTTCGACATTAGTCAGTAGTTTAATTAATTGTTTCTCGCCCCCTGAGGGGTATTTTGTCGGAACGCTGACCACGTGGATATTGTATTTGCTATTGGCAATAGCTTCTTCCAGTGCTCTTATAGCCTGCGGCTTGTTGTCTTCAATACCGATAATGACATGGCTGGGTTCAATTAAGTGCTGCAGAATATTGATGCCGCTAATAATGTCGGCGGCACGCTCGCGGATCAGTAAGTCATCAGCGGTAATGTAAGGTTCGCACTCTGCAGCATTGATGATTAAGGTGTTGACGATGTGATCGTCGCTTAAGTGCAATTTGACAGCTGTCGGAAAGCCAGCTCCGCCCATACCTGCGATACCGCGATCGCGAATATAATCAATTAGCTCAAATTTTGGCATGGCTCGAAAGTCCGCAAGGCCGGTATGCTCAACCCACTGATCGAGGCCATCGGTTTCAATACTCACACATTGTGCGTTCATGCCCGATGGGTGAGGCACTGGGTGTTCGCCAATGGCTGCAATAGTACCGGAAGATGGTGCGTGAACGGCGACGCTAAATTTTCCTTGTGCGTCGGCGATGCGTTGCCCCTTAAGGACTTTGTCGCCAATGGTGACGCAAATTTTAGCCGGGGCGCCAATGTGTTGTTGCACTGGGACATTGAGGACTTTGGCCAAAGGGGCTGTTGCGATGCCCGATTGTGAGGATTGGTGTTTATTTTCAGGGGGATGAATGCCACCGTGAAATGCAAATACTTTACCCATTAGGATTCTAGCTCCGCGGCTGGGCGTTTATCGGTGGCGATCAGCTGCTGTGAAAAGTGGTTGAATGGCTGTGGAGTGGGTGCCTGCCACTTCCAGCTACTGATGGTTTCTGGGATGGGTAGCATATCGATACAGTCAACAGGGCAAGGTGCAACGCATAAATCGCAGCCGGTACATTCATCCGCAATCACTGTGTGCATTTGCTTTGCTGCGCCTAATATGGCATCGACTGGGCAGGCTTGTATACACTTAGTACAGCCAATGCATTCGTCTTCGCGGATATAGGCGATTTTCTTGATGGGGTTTTCTTCATGCTCGCCATCAAGTTCCAGTACTTCGACGTCGAGCAGGTCGGCCAGTGCTTCAATAGTTGCCTGACCGCCAGGTGGACATTTGTTGATGGCTTCGCCATCGGCAATGCTCTGTGCATAAGGCCTACAACCCGGGTGACCGCACTGTCCGCATTGTGTCTGGGGGAGTAATTCGTCAATTAGATCGACAATCGGGTTCCCTTCAACTTTAAATTTGATTGAGGAAAAACCTAGTATTAAGCCAAATACAGTTGCCAAAATAAGCAATACAAGTACGGCGATAATTATTGTGCTCATGTTATCTCCGTTAAATATTGACGAGGCCGGTAAAGCCTAAGAATGCCAAAGACATTAATCCGGCGGTGACCATGCCAATCGCAGCGCCTTTAAAAGGGGCGGGTACATCCGCCATCGCAACGCGTTCGCGGATTGCCGAGAAGAGTATCAGGGCCATTGAAAAGCCCACGGCGGCACCAAAGCCAAACACAATCGATTCCATGAAACTGTTCATTTTCTTGATGTTGAGCAGGGCAACGCCTAGTACGGCACAGTTAGTGGTGATTAGTGGCAGGAAAATACCAAGTACTTTATGCAGCATTGGGCTGGTTTTGCGCACGGCCATTTCAGTAAACTGCACTACCACCGCAATCACTAAAATGAAAGCAATCGTTTTCATATAGGTGAGGGAAAACGGTACCAGCAGGTATTGGTGTACTAAATAGCTGCACACAGAAGATATGGTTAGTACAAAAGTGGTGGCTAGGGACATGCCCATTGCTGTTTCAAGTTTGTTGGATACGCCCATAAAAGGGCACAATCCTAAAAACTGAACTAAAACAAAATTATTAACCAAAACAGTACTAACTAGTATTAGTAAAAAGTCGCTCATCTACGGCCATTTCCAGTTAGCTATCTGTCACATAGCTTTTGTACTATTTGTAAGACTTGAAAGTTTAATTTCAGGTAATTGCAAATAGAGGTTGTCATTTTCAGGTGGGCCTCAGTGTTGAGGCCCTTTGCCTTTTTGCATTAATAGCAGTTTAAACTATCAGTGCAGTGGCTTATTTTAATAGATTAAATCAAGTTTTGCTCGGTTAAAGTTGCGATTAACTGATTAATCAGCGCAGAGTCTACAGGTTTCTGTGCAAGATCAAAGCAATATTCATGTTTGAGCTGCTCTGAGTCTTTCGTTAGCACTATCATACCGTTAGCAACTAAGAGTTGGGCTATTTGAGTACGGTGGTTGTGCAGTGATTGATCAAGTAACTCGTCACTCAATACGACAACGGCACGCCCTGCATCTACTAAGCGTTTCTCAAGGGTGAAAAGCACTTGTTGGATGCTACTATCGTCTTGTCCTTTAAAAGATATGATAGCTGGTTGCTGGCCAAAGCGCTGTGCTTTTTGTATGCCGCTGTACTGTGCTGCGCCAAAGAGCTGTTCTCGGCTTTCTTTATCTGTGGTACTCATCTCTTCAATCATGCCGGCGGCAACGGTTGCATTGGTGAGCCTGTCGATAATGATAAATGAGCCCGTGCCAGGGAGTTCTGTATAAATATCGGCAATCACTGGGCGTTCTAGTTTGATTTCACACACTGCTGTTTCGTTAAGTTCCAGCTTATGGCCCGGGTATGTGTCGAGTGTGTTGACATCAATTTTATAGTTGATGTTGCTGACGCTGCCGGCAACTCTTCCTGTTAGTAGTTTGATATCATAAGTAGCGCCAACATTTAGCGGTGCCTCAGACATCCATACTAAAGTAGCGTTTAAGTGATCGCTGGTTTGGATATGGTCTTTAGTGTGAGTAATGATGTCACTGCGCGAAATATCAATTTCATCTTCCAGTGTCAATGTGACAGACATCGGTGGGAATGCTTCTTGAAGTTCGCCGTCATAAGTAACGATAGAGGCGATTTTTGAGGTTTTTCCCGAAGGTAATACTGTTATTTCGTCACCGACTTTGACGACACCTGAAGTGAGCGTGCCGCAATATCCGCGAAAATCTAGGTTAGGGCGGTTGACGTATTGCACCGGAAAGCGCAGTTTTTCAAAGTTGAAATCATTGCCCAGTTTGATCTCTTCCAAAGTGCTTAACAGTGCTGCGCCTTTGTGCCAAGGCATTGCGTCTGATTTATTGACCACGTTGTCGCCTTTTAGAGCAGACATAGGGATAAACTGTAGATCAGGTTGATTTAAATCTTTGGCAAACGCTAAATAGTCAGCTTTGATTTGCTCGTAACGCGCCTCGTCAAAATCCACTAAGTCCATTTTATTGATGGCAACAATAGTGTGTTGAATGCCAAGCTTAGCGGTGATGAAGCTGTGGCGTTTAGTCTGTACTTGCACACCGTGGCGCGCATCGATAAGAATGATCGCCAAGTTGCAGTTAGAGGCACCTGTCGCCATGTTGCGCGTATATTGTTCATGACCCGGTGTGTCGGCGATAATAAATTTGCGTTTCTCAGTTGAGAAATAGCGATAGGCAACATCGATAGTGATGCCCTGTTCACGCTCTGCTTGTAGGCCGTCTACCAGTAGCGCTAAATCGAGACTGTCGCCTGCGTTACCGACTTTGCTGTTCACTTTTTCAATCGCCGCTAGCTGATCTTCATAGATCATTTTTGAATCGTGTAATAAACGACCGATTAACGTGGATTTTCCGTCGTCGACGCTGCCGCAAGTTAAAAAGCGTAATAGCTCTTTGTTTTCGTGTTTTTGTAAGTAACTTTCAATATCTTGGCTGATAAGATCTGACTGGTGGCTCATGCTAATTCCGCTGTTTTGTGTCGATTATCGCGCCAGTCAAAAATGTTTGGCTGGCGCTTATGTCGCTGGTGGTTAGAGGGCTAAGAAACGGTTGCTTTAGAAATAACCTTCCATTTTCTTTTGCTCCATAGATCCTGCATTATCATGATCGATGGCGCGCCCTTGTCGCTCTGACGTTTTGGTAAGCAACATTTCTTGAATAATATCTTGTAAAGTATTAGCGTCAGATTCAACTGCGCCCGTTAACGGGTAACAGCCCAATGTTCTAAAGCGGATGTTTTTAATTTCTGGTACTTCGCCTTCTTTTAGGGGCAGTCTGTCATCATCAACCATGATGGTCATGCCATCGCGCTCCACCACGGGGCGGGGAGCTGACAAGTAGAGAGGGACAATGGGAATGCTTTCAAGATAGATGTACTGCCAGATATCAAGCTCTGTCCAGTTTGACAGTGGAAATACCCGGATGCTTTCGTCTTTTTCTACTTTGGTGTTAAATATGCTCCAAAGCTCAGGGCGCTGGTTCTTGGGGTCCCAGCGATGGTTGGGGTCGCGAAAAGAAAAGATGCGCTCTTTGGCGCGTGACTTTTCTTCGTCACGACGTGCACCGCCGAAAGCTGCATCAAATTTGTATTTGTTAAGCGCCTGCTTAAGTCCTTGTGTTTTCATGATGTCAGTGTGTTTACTAGACCCATGCACAAAAGGGTTGATGTCCATGTCAACGCCGTCTTGGTTTACATGAACCAGCAAGTCCATGCCCGCCTCTTTAGCCATCTTGTCACGAAATTCAATCATCTCTTTGAATTTCCAAGTAGTGTCAACGTGTAGTAGTGGGAAAGGCGGGTTGCCTGGAAAAAATGCTTTACGTGCTAAATGCAGCATCACAGCAGAATCTTTGCCGACAGAATAGAGCATCACAGGATTGTTAAACTCTGCAGCAACTTCGCGCATGATTTGAATACTCTCCGCTTCTAGCTGTTTTAAATGAGTGAGTTTCTTCATTGATAGCGCCATGGTATTCCCTGTCCTGCACATTAAGTGCTAGTTGTTCATAAAGATGTTAATGAGCTTGATGCTTTGCTCATCAGTAATGTGTGTATTATTACAAAAACAATTAATGATCAAAAGGAATAAAAAGAAATTTTAATATAACCAAAAGAAATATAGGAGGATGCTTGGTTGCTTATTACTATATGGAATAATAAAAGCATTAATTGATATTTTGAGTTATAAAGAGCTTGAATTAAACTATCCAGGTCTTATCTATAGTGTTGATCTTTAGATTTTAAATTACACCGCTATGTTCCTGTTTTCTAAGTGAGGGTCATTGCACAATATGTTGTTGTCATGGATTTATATTTTACCTTAGCGGGTTTTGTGGTCGGTTTGCTGGTTGGTTTAACAGGAATTGGCGGTGGCGCTTTAATGACGCCCGTTTTGATTGTCGTTTTTCAAGTTCCACTTGTCACAGCTGTGAGTACTGATTTACTCTATGCGGCGATTACTAAATGTGGTGGTGTTGCCAACTACTACCGCCAGAAAATGATAAACTGGCACGTGGTCTTTTTGATGCTGTCGGGTAGTTTACCAGGAAGTTGGCTGACGCTTAATTTTTTGCAGCAACTTGATGATCGCAGCCAAATAGAATCGTTGATCAATACTGTTTTAGGGGTGTCCTTGTTACTGACGGCCATTGCAGTGTTTTTCCGCACTAAGATTCAAGCATTAAGTACCAACTTAGGCACCAGTAATAAAATGGCTACCTTTAGTAAGGTAAGGCCCTATGTCACAGTGTTGACAGGTTTGGGACTTGGTATGCTAGTGACGTTGTCATCAGTAGGTGCTGGTGCGCTAGGCACGGCGCTACTCATAATTTGCTATCCGCGGATGAAAATGCCAGAAGTGGTTGGCACTGATTTGTTGCACGCGGTTATTTTAACCAGTGTGGCAGGGGTTGGACACTACAGTATGGGCAGTGTGGACTTTACTCTGCTGTGGTATTTGATTATTGGATCGTTGCCGGGGGTGTTTATCGGCAGCTATTACGGCGTAAAGTTATCATCTTCACTGATGCAGCCTATTATGGGGTTGGTGTTGTTGGTAATAGGTACACATTTTATAATCTCCTGAAGCTTCCACAGAGAAGCTTTGAGTAAACCAGAACCGAGTAAGATAAGGTAGCGCAAGCTACTATAATAGGCGAGAGCATGTATTTATATAATAATGACGATCAGCAATTGGTTGATGAGCGGGTGGAGCAATACCGTGATCAAACTAACAGATTTCTAGCGGGAACACTCCCTGAAGATGAGTTTTTAGCGCTGCGATTGATGAATGGATTGTACGTTCAGCGACAGGCGCCGATGTTAAGGGTAGCGATACCTTATGGTTTGATGTCTTCAGTGCAAATGCGCAAGCTGGCTGATATTTCGCGTAAATACGACCGTAATTACGGTCACTTTACCACCAGAACAAATCTCCAGTTTAACTGGCCTAAGCTAGAGGAAGTGCCGGATATTTTAGCGGAGCTGGCGTCAGTGCAAATGCACGCTATTCAGACCTCTGGCAACTGTATTCGCAACACTACTACCGATCCGTACTCTGGTGTTTACAAAGGTGAGACAGCTGATCCGCGCCCCTACTGTGAAATTATTCGACAGTGGTCGACCATGCATCCTGAATTTGCCTATCTGCCGCGCAAATTTAAGATAGCAGTTACAGCAGGCCCTGAGGATAGAGCGGCATCGCAAGTGCACGATATAGGTTTGCACTTGATTAAAAACGACGCGGGTGAAATTGGCTTTCAGGTTATGGTTGGCGGCGGTTTAGGCCGTACTCCTATGATTGGTAAAGTGATTAAAGAGTTTTTGCCAGAAGTGCATTTGCTCTCATACTTAGACGCTGTGTTGCGTGTCTATAACCTCAATGGTCGCCGTGACAATAAGTACAAAGCAAGAATCAAAATATTAGTGAAAGCCTTTGGTATTGAGAAAATGGCGGCGCTGGTTGAAGATGAGTGGTTAAACTTCACTAAAGAGTCAGATTTGTTGCTCAGTGCTGCGGATATTGAAAAGTATCAAGGTTACTTCTCTGGGGCTGATTACGATGCTGATGCGGCTAATCATGTCGATTTGTCAGCAGATTTTGCCAACAGCGAGAGCTTTAAAGCTTGGTATGAGCGCAACACGGTTGAGCACAAAGTGGACGGTTATAGAATTGCGGTTATCTCTTTGAAACCACACCTATTGCCACCGGGAGATGTTACTGATCAGCAAATGGATTTGATAGCGGATCTTGCCGACCAGTACAGTTTTGGTGAAATACGCTCGACTCACGATCAGAATTTAGTGTTAGCGGATGTTAAAATCAGTGATCTGTACAATTTATGGTTAGCCTTAAACGATGCTAATTTGGCGCGTGCCAACATCGATACGCTGACTGATATGATCTGCTGCCCAGGTTATGAATTTTGTGCGCTAGCCAATGCAGAGACACTGCCAATTGCCGAGCAGATCAACGCTAAGTTTGACGATCTTGACTACCTTTATGATCTAGGTGATATCCAAGTCAATATGTCAGGTTGTATCAATGCTTGTGGTCATCATCATGTTGCAGATATCGGTATTCTAGGCGTGGACCGCAAGGGTGAAAATTACTATCAGTTTACCTTGGGCGGCAGTTCAAAGACTGATGCCTCAATCGGAAAAACGATTGGTAAAGCACTCGCCTCCACAGAAGTGGCTAATACCATCGAAAAGATTTTACACGTATTTGTGCAGCATCGCGTTGAAGATGAAAGCTTCCGTGAAGTCATTAAAAGAATTGGTCTAGAGCCTTTCAAGGAGTATGTATATGCCACTTCTCATTAATGGGACAGAAAGTGTCGACTTATGGGTCGCGCTAGATATAGAAGCGTTTTCCAACGATGCGCAAGCGGCTATTAATGCAGCGCATGCGAGCGGCCAAGCGGTTATTTATCCTATAGCAGTCTACGTGGAAAATCGTCAGTTATTAAATTCAAATCCACAACAGGTAGGTTTGTTTGTCACAGGTGATGATGATTGGTCTGAGCTGGTTGATTTGTTTGATGAGGTTTCTCTGATTGCGATTGAATTTCCGGTACTGCGCGACGGTCGTGGCTTTAGTATCGCGCGCGATGTATCGCGTCGTGGTTTTAAAGGAGAAATCCGTGCAGTTGGGGATGTCGCCTACGATCGATTAGACAGCATGTTGAGATCAGGTTTTAATGCTTTCCAGGTCAGTGACGATCGATACACCGACGATACCCACAAAGCCTTTACTGAAATGACCGTTAACTATCAGCCGACTCACTTGCGTTAGTAAAGCAAGTGCAGCTAAGTTTTTGGTTATTATAAAATTCAATTTTTGATTAGGCGTAACTTAAATCAAAAGTTTCATTACCCCATCCTGAGGGTGGGTTAAATTTAAACACTAGTCATTCCCCGCTTTACACAGTGAAGTTTCGCATCGCGAGAGGGTTTCCCGGGGCTCTATATTTAGGTTATTTGAAATGAGTATTAATACTGACGCACTCAATGCAGAAGTTGCCAATAAAAGCCCGGAACAAATTATTACCTGGGCACTGCAAAGTGCAAAAAATCCAATTTTAACCACAAACTTCAGGCCTTATGAGGTCGCTATTTTGCATATGGCGGTTAAAATTCGTCCAGATCTGCAAATATTGTGGGTGGACTCAGGCTATAATACCTCGGCCACTTATCGCTATGCGCAAAAAGTGATCGACCAGCTATCGCTGAATATGGTGACTTATGTGCCAAAGCAGACAACAGCCTTTCGCAATGTACAAATGAAGGGTGTGCCAGAGGTTGATGATCCACTACATGCGCAATTCACCGAGCAGGTGAAGCTTGAGCCGTTTCGGCGTGCGCTAGCGGAGCTTAAGCCTGATTTTTGGCTAAATGCAATACGCAAAGAACAGACTGAATTTCGCAATACACTGGAGGTGATTTCTGCCAGTCAAGATGGGGTGATTAAAGTGGCTCCTCTTTACCATACCTCAGAAGAGCAGTTGGATGGGTATATGTCTGAGCATAATTTAGACAATGAATTTGCCTATTTTGACCCCACTAAAGCGCTCGACAATCGCGAGTGCGGATTGCATACCAAAATCTAAAGAGTAACAATGCCAGCTGTTTGTGTGATGGGATAAGCTGGCTGCTATTTGTCGTATATGAACTCTCGTAGCAAAAATAGCTGCCATATCATTGGCAAATAAACGCTCCAAAAATGTATTTTTCTGCCTTAGCCCCTCACTAAGTCTCTCTTTTTGTAGAAGTTACAACTTTGCGGCAAAAAATGTCGTCTAATACGGATTTGGCTGACATAATGAGACCTTTATTAACCTGAGGCCTTTGCATAGCGCGCCCAATGAGGATAATAGCAAGGTGTTGAAGAGGCTAGATAGCGCGATATATTTGTTAAAAGCGTATTTTGCCGATTTTTCATGTCCTGTTATCCAGCGCAGTGGTTATGCACAGATCTCAACCTTGTTATAAGTGTGACATCCATGGATTATTTACCGCTCTTTTTTAAACTTGAAAACAGAAATGCCCTTTTAGTCGGCGGTGGCCAAGTTGCGTTGCGCAAAGCGAGATTGCTTGTGCGTACTAAAGCAATTGTCACAGTCATTAGTCGAGAAATTGATCCGCAACTGGCGCAGTTGTTGAAAGATAACAATGGTATATCGATCATTGGCGAGTATTCTGATCTTTTACTTGATGATAAGTTATTGGTCACAGCGGCGACAGACGATCAAGCGTTAAACGAGCGAGTTTACGCCGATGCCCTCGCGCGTAATATTCCGGTTAATGTCGTTGATAATCCAGCGCTTTGTACTTTTGTTTTTCCCGCTATCGTGGATCGCTCGCCGATTGTCATCGCTATTTCATCCGGTGGCAAAGCGCCTGTATTAGTAAGAGTGTTGCGGGCCAAACTAGAAACACTCATTCCCAATGGCTACAGTAAACTTGGCGAGTTAGCTGGTCAGTTTCGCGAGCAGGTGAAGGCGAAGTTTAAGACCATCAATCAGCGTCGTCATTTTTGGGAGAGTATCCTACAGGGGCAAGTCGCTGAAACGATGCTCGCTGGTCGTGAAAAAGATGCTTACCAGCTGATGGAAAAAAAGCTAGCAGATGCCAATACCTCGCTGCCAGCTGGAGAGGTTTATCTCGTGGGGGCAGGTCCTGGCGATCCAGAATTATTAACCTTCAAAGCGCTGCGGTTAATGCAGCAAGCCGATGTTGTGCTCTATGATGCGCTAGTTTCAAAAGAAGTGATGGAGCTTTGTCGTCGCGATGCCGATTTAGTCTTTGTCGGGAAGCAGCGTGATAATCATGCGGTACCTCAGCAAAACATAAATCAAATGTTGGTTGATCACGCCAAAAAAGGGCGCCGAGTGGTGCGCTTAAAAGGCGGAGATCCGTTTATTTTTGGCCGCGGTGGCGAAGAGTTACAGCTGCTTAAAGAGCAGGGAATTCCCTTTCAAGTGGTGCCGGGAATTACCGCGGCCAGTGCCTGCTCAACTTACGCCGGGATTCCGCTCACCCATAGAGATTATGCACAGAGTGTCACCTACGTGACTGGCCAGCAGAAAAATCGCAGCTCTGAGCTAGATTACACCCAGCTGGTGAGAGCCGGCCAGACTGTCGTATTTTATATGGGGCTGCATAATTTAGCTGATATTTGTGCAAAATTAGTGCAAGCGGGGCAGGATGATCAAACACCAGCAGCCATTGTTTCAAAAGGGACTTGTGTCGATCAGCAAGTATTGGTCGGTAATTTGAGTAATTTAGTCGAGCTCCAAGCGTCCGCAAAATTGGCCGCTCCAGCGCTAATAATCGTCGGGCAAGTCGTGTTGTTGCAAGAGCAGTTGCAGTGGTTTGGCGCTAATCATCTAACCGAGATCTCCGCAATATAAAGATGGCTGAAGGGAGTGTTTGTGCCAGTGAGAAGTCTGTTTCACAGTGGTATGTATATATGCTGCGCTGTGCGGACAATACTTTATATGCAGGGGTGACAACTGACTGTGTCCGTCGCGAGCAAGAGCACAATGGCATGAAAAAAGGGGGCGCGCGTTACACTCAAGCGCGCCGCCCAGTGGTTATGCTTTGGTCAGAGCGCTGTAAAAATAGATCGCATGCTTGTCAGCGCGAAGCCGCGATTAAAAAACTCTCGCGTAAGCAAAAATTACAGATGATCAGTACTCAATAATAATCAAACGCTTGCTGTTTTATAAGCGGGTATATAGCGCAGCTTCCCGCCCTTAATCAATAGTAACCAGTTATCGAGTCGTTATGGTTTTGTTGCTTTAGTTCGCGCTTTCCAGTGAAGCGCCTCTTGTACAGAGGATTGATTAACTCACAGCGGTGTTTATCTATTGCTAACTGGGCTTGGGGTGTCTAGGGCTGCAATTGAAGTCTAGCAACTATGTTTTTTCTTTATTAGCAGCGATTCCAGCGGCAGGTTTTATGTTCATTGTTTATGTTTTTCTGAAGGTAACCCACCCAATTGTGAATGGTCTCTCAACCACAAAAACTGTTGAGCGGTAAAGGAGCTTAGCAGTTGTTCGGTGCGCTCTTAGCTTAAAGCACATAATACAAAGTGATAGGCAGTACAATTAAACTGCCGACATTGCCAATCAGTACAATGGATGCGACTTGACCGGGTTGTTGATTGTATTTCTCGGCTACCATGTAATTGAGTAGAGCGGGGGGCAATGCTGCAAAAATGATTAAATAGGCAAAGTGTTCTTTGCTCAGAGACAGCCAAGGTTGTAGCGCTAAGGCGATAATAATACCGCTGACAGGTGCTAGAATCGTGCCCCACATCCCCACCTTCCACGTTGAGAAGTCAATATCAATCATCCTCACGCCTAGTGCAAATAGCATGAGTGGTATAGAGACATCTCCCATCATTTTTAATGGCGTTTTAATCGTTTCGCTCAGTTCAATGTTAAAACTTGAAAAGGCAAGTCCGGCCAAAGTGGCTAAAATTAATGGCAGTCGCAGTACTGTAAGAGGGCTGGTTTTCCTGTCAAGTATGTAGAGACCCAGTGAAAAATGCAGTCCAGTTTCTACGATAAATAAAACGATTGCAGCGTTTAACGCGCTGTCGCCAAAGGCGAGTAACAACAAAGGTAAACCTAAGTTGCCGCTGTTCGAAAACATCATCGGAGGGATAAAGGTTTTAGGTTCAACTTTTAATACTTTGCACAGTGGTAACAGAATAATTCCCGAGCCTATGATGATGATGATCGCGCCGATTGCCAAGTTTTTTAAAGGCGCCAGTTCAAATGATTTAGCGCTGAGTACCGAGAATATAAGTACCGGTATGAAAACATCAATATTGAGGCTGTTTACCACACCCATGTTCATTGGTTTTTTGCGGGCGTAAAAGTAGCCGATAGTGACGATCATCAGCATGGGAAATATGGTGGTGAAAATTCGCTCGGCGATAAAGGTGATTTCCAATGTGTATCCTACAGAAGTTATGTTTTTGTATGTATGGGAATATAAAGTGAATTGAGTATATATTAATCATTGTAAGAGGTACTGAACTTAGAGCAGAAAGTTGTTGTTGATAGGTGTTGAGAGATCGCAATCTTCGAAATTGGCTATAAATTCAATCCATCTTATTCTATGCATCGATGGTTTCAGCATTGGTATTGAGGAAGCGCTGTGCAGTAGCGGCGAAAGGTAAGAATAAAAGCGTCAATATACTGGAGTTTGTTGTTGTAAATGAGCATGTTCAGATGAGGATTAACGCTTTGTTATTGATTGCAGTCACAAGTGGAGTTGACGAAAAACTAAGTCAGTAACCGTGTTGCTTGCGTTAGCGTTGCTCTTGATTCTCGCAGGTATTTCAAAATGCTCAGGCAAACTGCGGATCTTGATATATTTCAATTTGAGCGCATAACCAATATGTTGCGCTTTGCAGGTGCGGATTTTTGTTGCAAGAAGCAGTGGCTCATAAGTGTTTGCCGCTAGCATAATATATGACTCGATATAGCATAATGCTGAATTTGGCGGTGAGCATTGAAAAGGTAATTCAAGTTATGGTTTGTTGGAACTAGCTTGATTTTATAAAACACTTAATGATTGAGGTAGCGAATAAGTCCCAAAGCCCCCAAGCTGCAGGATAATTTGTGATTGAGGTAAATACGACAGACGGGCTGGTTGCCCCGCAAAAACCATTAACAAAGTGCAGCAACTATTTTGTACACCCTAGAGGGTGCTGACGTTTTAAAGGAAAGTTAAGCCGCCAGCTAGAGTTGAAACAAGTTCGGCTGTATTTGTTTTGTCACAGCGCTGGTAAAAAACTGACCATTTGCGTCGATCCTTTTCAAGGTCAGGGTTCTCTTTTTTATGGGGGTTGACCGTTTAGTTAGCAACAGAGAGCATCTGGGGGATTATTTACTACTTTCTGAGGCTTCGCCTGATTCAT
>Ga0209395_1000222_pt1 | contig 86002 bp, 63 predicted proteins | sample GOMGulsemesocosm_3_FD_184635 | JGI IMG/M metagenome (GOLD analysis project Ga0209395, IMG submission 184635) | Methane-oxidizing microbial communities from mesocosms in the Gulf of Mexico - GOM9D Gulf of Mexico (SPAdes) (version 2) | ecosystem: Environmental > Aquatic > Marine > Cold seeps...
TTGTGAAATTCTTTTTATTCTGAAAATTTTAAGTTTTTATTCGTTAAAAACCTATAAAAGACCGTATTTTTGCTGCTTTTAACTGTAAAAGATAAGATGTCAGGAATTATTACAACAGAATTAGAAGAACGCAAAGTAGGTAAAGAATTGTATAGTTACCAAAAAGGAGCTATAAATAAGATATTTACACTTTTTGAAGAAGCTACCGAAGATTATCATTTATTATATCAATTGCCAACAGGAGGTGGGAAAACGGTAATATTTTCTGAAATTGTTAGACAATATTTAAAGCATCATCAAAAGAAAGTGTTAGTAATGACTCATAGAATTGAGTTGTGCAGACAAACTTCTAGCGTTCTTACAGATTTTGGTGTTAATAACAAAGTGGTAGATAGTACTGCCAATTTAGAAGATCAAAAAGACTTTTCTTGTTTTGTTGCGATGGTAGAAACATTGAACAATCGTTTAAATGATGGAAAACTAGATATTTCTGATATTGGGTTAGTGATTATTGATGAAGCACACTATAATTCTTTTACAAAGCTTTTTAAATTTTTTGAAAAATCATTTATATTAGGAGTTACGGCAACACCGTTAAGTTCTAATGTTAAATTACCAATGAATGATAATTATAACGAATTAATTGTTGGAGAAACAATTGAGTCTTTAATTGATCATGAATTTTTAGCCCGAGCTAAAACCTTTTCTTATAATGTAGGATTAACTTCTTTAGTAGTAGGTTCTAACGGAGATTATACGGTAAAATCTTCTGAAGATTTGTATACAAATACACAAATGCTTGGTAAATTATTGCAAGCATATGAAGAGCGTTCTAAAGGGAAAAAGACATTAATTTTTAATAATGGAATTAATACCTCTATTCACGTCTACGAAACATTTAAGGCAGCGGGATACCCAATTGCACACCTAGACAATACAGCTACTAAAAAAGAAAGAGCCTTTCTTTTAAAGTGGTTTAAAGAAACTCCGAACGCCATTCTAACTTCTGTAAGTATATTAACTACTGGTTTTGATGAACCTACGGTAGATACTATTATATTAAATAGAGCGACAAAATCATTGACTTTATATTACCAAATGATTGGTCGTGGTTCTCGTATTCTTAAAAGTAAATCGCATTTTAATGTTATTGATTTAGGAAATAACTTTCACAGATTTGGACCTTGGGGAGCAGACCTAGATTGGCAACAAATTTTTAGAGCACCAAACTTCTACTTAGAGAAATTGTTGAATGACGAAGACTTAGAAGATAGTTTTGGATATGAAATGCCAGAAGTTTTAAGAGCAGAGTTCTCGAATACAGAAGATGTTTCTTTTGATATAAAGCAAGCGTACTTAGATGCTGTTCAAAGTAAAGATACAACAAAGGTTGTGCTAGAGAAATCTTTATTGCATCATGTTAAAATATGTGTAGAAAACAGTGAAGATGTGTATGATGCCTTAGATTTAGCAAAAAAATTAGGGGACGATATAGATTTTAGATTGCAACGATATACCAAATGTATTTCTAAGAGTACTCATAATTTTATGGATTGGTTAAAGAACGATTACAGAACTAAATTACGTTTACATTTACGTGCTAATTTTGACGAAATATTCGAAGAAATTCATGGAAGACCTCCAGAATAATAGGACTATTACACCATGAAATTTACGAAAGAGACCATACTTATAATTGTTGCTTTTTTTGCCATATATATAATTTGGGGATCTACCTATTTGTTAAACAAGATAGCCGTTTCAGACATACCGCCACTGTTTTTATCATCCATTAGATTTATCGTTGCTGGGGTCATAATTTTTATCATAGCCAAATTTTTAAAAATACCTCTAGGTGTTACTAAAAAACAATTGCAAAACAATGTTATTGCAGGCTTTCTATTTTTAGTTTATGGTAATGGTGTTTTTGTTTGGTCATTAAGATACGTAGATAGCGGTTTTGCGGCCTTAGAAGCTTCTTCTTTGCCATTAGTGGTTTTGGTGTTAATGCGTATTATACACAAGCAAAAGATCCAAAAAATGGCATTGATGGGTGTGTTATTGGGGGGCATAGGGATATATCTATTAGTAAGTCAACAAGAAATTACAACAGGAGAAAATAGTTTATTAGGCGTGTCAATGATTGCTACTTGCATTGTTAGTTGGGGATTTGCAAGTATTTTTGTTTCAAAGGCAGATTTGCATAAAAGCTACTTTGTCAATTCTGGCTATCAAATGTTATGTGGCGGCATCTTACTTGCCATTTTTAGTTTGATAATTGGTGAAACGTGGACTTCTCCTTATGATTGGAAACCGCTAACATTTAGTATGATGATTCTACTAATTATTTTTGGAAGCATTATTGCTTTTACAGCATTTAATTTCTTACTACAAAAAGTATCTCCAGAAAAAGTGTCAACTTCTTCTTATGTAAACCCATTAATTGCCATGCTTTTAGGCTGGTATGTTTTAGATGAAAAAATTTCTCTACAATCTATAATTGCAGCGTTAATTTTATTATTAGGAGTCTATTTTATCAATTCAAGCAAGAACAAAAAAATTTCTTAAAAAATACAGTTTAGTTTAATATCTTTAGCAGATACTAAACGTTGTTTTCTGTATGAAAAGAAGAAATTTTATTAAAAAAGCTACGCTAAGTTCTTTAGCAACTATTATTGGTGTAGACATTGTATTTGGAGCAAATTTAGTTGAAGGTTACCAACCTTTAGCGCTTCAGCAGCCAGACCCTTTTAAACTTTTTAAGCTAGATAATGAGATGGTTGTTTTAAATGATAAACCATGGAATATTGAAGCAAAAGCTCATTTGCTTGATGATAATATTACACCTAATAGTAAAATGTTTATCAGAAATAATGGTAAAATTCCAGTCGATATTGATGCTAAAAGTTGGACACTTACCATTGATGGAGAATCCGTAAAAGAAAAGAAAACCTTTACAATTAATGATTTAAAAACAACATTTAAACAACATACCTACCAATTAACACTGGAATGTGGTGGAAATGGTAGAAGTGAGTTCAATCCTCCAGCAAAAGGCAATCAATGGACGATTGGTGCAGTTAGCTGTGCAACATGGACGGGTGTTCGTTTAAAAGATGTTTTAGCAGCTGTTGGAGTAAAAAACGATGCGGTTTATATTGGGTATCATGCGGCAGATACACATTTAAGTGGAGACCCAAGTAAAGAGCCAATTTCGAGAGGTGCTCCCATGCATAAAGCAATACAAGATGAAACCTTAATTGCCTATAAAATGAACGGAAAAAACATTCCGTTGGCACATGGTTTTCCTTTACGTCTAGTTGCAGGTGGATGGCCAGCTTCAGTTTCTGGTAAATGGATCAATAGAATTAGTGTTCGAAATATTGAACACGATGGAACAAAAATGAAAGGTACGGCATATCGTGTTCCCAAAAACCCTGTTGCTCCTGGAGATAAAGTAAAAGATGAGGACATGAAGATTATTGAATCTATGCCTGTAAAATCTTTAATAACCTATCCTAAATCAGGAGCAATCGTAAAAAAAGAGCAAGCATTTACAATTAGAGGGCATGCTTGGGCAGGAGAGGTTGAAGTATCGAAAATGGAATATTCTATTGATTTTGGAGGAACTTGGAAACCATGCAATTTAGAGAAGCCTGCAAACCGTTTGGCTTGGCAGCATTTTTCTACAGAAATACAATTCCCTAAGCCAGGGTATTATGAAATATGGGCTCGAGCAACAGACTCGGAAGGAAAATCACAACCCATGTTATTACCTGGGTGGAATCCAAAAGGGTATTTAAACAATGCCTGTCATAGAATTGCTGTAAAGATTAAGTAAGTTATGAAACCTACATCAAACGAATATCAAAAATTACTTAGAAAAGCAGAGCGATTGGCGTATGTTGCCCTGTGTGCATTGGTTGTATCTTTGGGATTATTATATTTTAGAGTTTATGATCCAACATTCAGCCTATTTAAAGAAAATTATAATATGGCCGTAGCACCTATTGATGAGGACAAAATAGAAAACGGAATTCATCTTAGTACAGGCTTTATTGATGCCATCGGTGTAATGACAGTGGTAAATAATTGTACCAACTGTCATTCTTCAAAATTGGTTATTCAGAATAGAATGAATGCAGATCGATGGAATGCAACGATAAAATGGATGCAAGAAACTCAGAATTTATGGCCGCTAGGAGACAATCAAAAAGTGATTGTAGATTATTTAGTGAAGAATTACCCTCCAATTGATACGGGTAGAAGAGCAGGTTTAACAAATGTAATATGGTATGATCTCAAAAATTAATTTTTTATGTATTGCTTTTGTATTATTGATGGTATCCTGTGCTAAAGACGAAGTGCCTAAAGAGTATTTAATAGGGATAAAAGAGTTTAAAGAACTGTCTAAAAATAGCAATGTAAAAATCATTGATTTTAGAAAATTGGCAGCTTATAATGAAGGACACATAAAGAATTCTATTCATATTTGGCGTTCAGATATTGAAGACCATTCATTTCCCTATGGAGGAATGAAAGCTTCTAAAAAACAGTTAGAAACATTGTTTGGTAAACTAGGTATTGATAAAGATGATACCTTACTTATTTTTGATGATAAAGGCTTGTGTGATGCAGCAAGGCTTTGGTGGGTTTTACAGTATTATAATTTTACCAATGTAAAGTTGTTAGATGGTGGTCTGACAACCATAAAAAGTGAAAATATTCCTTTGACAACAGACAAATCAACCTTTGCTAAAACTGAGTTTTCTTTTTCTAGAAAAGTAAATACAGCCTATTACGCTTCAAGAAGTCAATTAGAAAATGCGGTAAAGAATAATGCAATCATTATCGATACAAGAACTACAAATGAATATTTAGGTACCATTTTAAAGAAAGGAGCCTTTGTAAAAGGTAATATCCCGACGAGTCAGTTATTAGATTGGGCAAGTGCCATTAACTATGCGGGGGATAAAAAAATAAAAAAAACGTTAGATTTAGAAGAGATATATGCTAAAATTGGAGCTAAAAAGCAGGATACAATTTATGTGTATTGCCATAGTGGTGTTCGTTCTGCACATACTACGTTTGTGTTAACGCAACTCTTAGGGTATAAACATGTATTAAATTATGATGGCTCTTGGACAGAATGGAGCTATTATAAAAAGAATAATCTAAATAAATTAAAAATTCAATAGCAAATGGAAACATATATAACCGCATTTAAAAATGCTTTTATAGGAACAGTAGATTGGACCTGGAAATCGATATTATTTGAAGTGCCATGGTATACCAATTATTTTTGGGGATTGATTGTAATTTCTCTTTTTGTTTGGGCATTAGAAGTGGTTTTTCCTTGGCGCAAAAATCAATCAATTATTCGAAAGGATTTTTGGCTAGATGGCTTTTATATGTTCTTTAATTTTTTTGTGTTTTCTATTATAATAAGTGGGTTTTATAGCCTGTTAGAGTTGTTCTTTACGAGTTTTGGATTAACTCATAAAAGTGTTGCTTTGTTAGATTTATCGTCGTTTCCAATTTGGGCCGAATTGCTGATTTTCTTTATCCTTTTAGATTTTGTACAATGGTTTACCCATGTGTTATTACATAAATTTGAATTTTTATGGAAGTTTCACAAAGTGCATCATTCAGTAAAAGAAATGGGATTTGCAGCACATTTACGATACCATTGGATGGAAAATATTTTTTACAAACCTTTAAAAACAGTAGGGGTAATGCTTATTGGTGGTTTTGAACCTGAGCAAGCCTATATTGTTCATTTCACAGCCATTTCTATAGGACACTTAAATCATGCGAATATAAAAGTATCTTGGGGAGTTTTTAAATACATTTTAAACAATCCTGTAATGCATTTATACCATCATGTAAAAGAATTACCAGAACATAAGCCTAATGGAATCAATTTCGGAATTAGCCTAAGTATTTGGGATTATATCTTTAAGACAAATTATATACCCGAAGATAGTGGTACTATTGAATTAGGTTTTCCAGATGAAAAAACATTTCCGAAAAGCTTTATTGGTCAACTATTTTATGGGTTTGGTAGAAATAAAAAATAATGCGTTTATTTTCTGAACTATTAGAAATAGTTAAACTATTTGTGTACCGAAGAAAGCATTACTTATCTTTTCATTTTGATAATAAAAAATAGTGGATTCCATAATATGGAGGTAACTGAAGTGGTGTTTAGGTACTAGAGTTGTTAAATATAAGTGAGAATGTAGTAGTTTTCCCAGGTATTGAGTTCACAATTAAATTACCACCATGTTTCCTTAAAATACTTTTTGACAAACTTAATCCAATTCCTGAACCATTTTTCTTTGTGGTATAAAAGGGTATAAATATTTGATTGATAATTTCGTCCTCAATCCCTTTTCCATTGTCATTCACTAAAATAATTATTTTATGTAGCTCAATCATACAGCTAATGGTAATTGTTGGAGCTTGAATTCCATATAATGCATAGCGACTATTGTTAATTAAATTTATAAGTACTTGTTCTATAAGTTTGCCGTCAGCAGATATGGTTAAGTTATTGGGAATTGGAAGTATGTTTAATGCAATATTCGCTTCTTCTAATGTTTGTTGCATCAAGAGTTTAATAGAATCTAAAAACTGCTTGATGTTTATTTGTTGTTTATTTGGCGCTGGTACGCTTGAAATGGTTCTATAATCATTAACAAAATCTAACAAACCATCTGAACGTTTTTTGATGGTTTTAGCGGCCACATTAATATCTTGTAAATCTTCGTTATTAAGATTCTCTAAAGAAATAATAGCGCCCAGATTGTCTTCTGTCATTGACTTTATGGTAGAAGCTAATGAGCTAACTGGTGTAAATGAATTTAGCATTTCGTGTGCTAAAACTCGAATTACATTATGCCAAGCTTCTATTTCTTTTTGTTCAATTTCTGATCTTATATCTTGGAAACTAATAATTAAATAGGGCGAATTGATTAATTCAATTTCTATAACTTCAAGAGACAATTGTTTCTGTTCTGCATGATCTCCAAAATCAACTAAAATTTTACCTCCGTCAATTATTTTTTCAATTTCTTTAACCAACCAAGGTAAATTATTTGCCAATCTATGCCAGTATTTATGCTTTGGTTGCTTTAAGATATCACAAGCAGCTTTGTTTAAAAACAATATTTCGTTGGTAGATTTTGATTCATAAAAATCTTCTTTTTTAATGGAGACGATACCTAGATTTACATGTTCCAATATGTATTTAAAATAGGTGTACTGTGCTTCTTTTTCTATTTTATTTTTTTTGAACATTCTAATAATTAAATTAAAATCATCATACACTTTTGCAAAAGAATCTCCCTTCTTAGTTGGGGAGAAGTACACAGAATGGTCTTCATTTTTTAAAGCATCAACAAACTTCACCAATGAGTAATTGGTGTTATTGACATATTTGATTAAAAAAGCACCTTGTAAAATAATAACAGCTAGAACGCCAAAACCGCTAAACCAGTAGTTTTTTATAATAAAATAGGATAGCAGCACACAAAACAGAATAATAATTAAGATTCTTGCTGTAACTTGTAATGTAAAACGCTTAATCAATTTAATATAGTTTTATAAGTTAAATTTTTCTAATCTACGGTATAATGCGGCTCTTGTTAATCCCAAATCTTTTGATGCTTTAGAAATGTTTCCTTCGTATTTCTTTATTGCTTTTTCGATGAGCATTTTTTCTACTTCTTGTATATTTAACGTGTCATAGGATTCTACAGTGTTTTTTAATGTACTTGTTGGTAGCTTAGATAAATTAAAGTCATTTGGTGTAATCTCATGATTGTCTGCCATAATAACACCACGCTCGATTGTGTGTTGAATTTCACGTACATTTCCAGGCCAATTATGGCTTTTTAAAATAGCAAAAGCTTCTTTGTTAATTTGTAAATGTGATTTGTGATACTTCTCTCTAAACAAATGCAAATAATACATCACAAACTCTTTGATATCTTCGTTTCGACTTCTAAGTGGGGGAATTGTAATTTCTACTGTATTTATACGAAACAATAAATCTTGTCTAAACTTCCCCTCAAGCACCCATTGATTTAAAGGTGCGTTAGTAGCGAATAACAAACGAGCATTAAAAAAACGTTCTATGCTTTCTCCAAGCCGCGTTACTTTTCGGTCTTGCAAAACGGTTAGTAATTTTGACTGTAAATTGTAGGGTAAATTTCCTATTTCATCTAAAAAGAGGGTTCCATTTTCTGCCATTTCAAATCTTCCTGGTTTATCTTCATAGGCATCCGTAAATGCCCCCTTCTTGTGTCCAAATAATTCACTTTCAAATAGGCTTTCAGACAAAGCACCCAAATCTACGTGCACAAATGGTCCATTTGAAAATTCAGAGCGTTTATGAATTTCTCTTGCTAAATGTTGTTTTCCTGTCCCATTTTCACCCAAAATTAAAATACTTGCTTCTGTACTACTCACTTTATCTATTGTCTTCATAACAGATAGCATACTTGAAGATTTTCCAATGATAGTTCCAAATTTTTGTTCACTCGACTTTTGCAAGGACTTATTTGTCTGTTCTAAAATAGAAATTTTGTGATTGGACTTACTCAACTCTAAACCAGCATGAATCGTTGCAAGAAACTTTTCATTGCTCCATGGTTTAAGAATAAAATCGAAAGCTCCATTTTTAATACAATCAACGGCCAATTCTATCTCTCCATAGGCTGTCATTAATATAACGACCATCTTTGGGTTGATACCCAATATATGCTTTAACCAATAAATACCCTCCTTACCATCATTAAAACCAATTCGGTAATTCATATCCAAAACGATGATATCAATTTTTTCTGTAGATATTAATTGGTTGATTTCTTTTGGTGAATTCCTCGTTATAACTTTTTCATATTGCTTTTTTAGAAGCAATTTTGCTGATAGTAAAACATCTTCATCATCATCAATTATAAGGATTGTTGCTTTTGTCTTATTCATTTTATGCATAAATTTTGTACGTATACAAACATACGAAATGTTCAATAGCGTACAACATTGTGTTCAAAAATGAACAGTGTATTGTTTCTGAGTGTAATGCATAAGCCTAAGTATCAGGAAGTTAAATTGGTAATTATTTATGGCATTAGCCTTGAATACTAAAAATCAAACAAAAATATATAATGGATAAAAAAATAGAAAAAAAACAATGGAATCAAAAGAAAACAATGTACCTAATAGGAGCTGTTGTTGTACTTGTACTGTTTTATTTCGGAATGTCAACAGTAGGAAAAAAAACCTATAAAATAGCTGCTACAAAAATTTCTGTTAAAGAAGTTACCAAGGGTAACTTTCAAGATATTATTCTAATTGAAGGAGATGTAGAATCTATCAACTTGGTTTTAGTTAATACCTTGGAAGGAGGAAGTGTTGAAGAAATTTTCATTGAGGATGGTGTTGTAGTCACCAAAGGAACTCCTTTGTTACGTTTGAGTAATCCAGCTGTAACCTTAAACTATATGAATCAAGAAACAGCAATTATTGAACAAATTAATAACCTTAGAAACTTAAAACTTTCTTTAGAAAAAGTTCAAAGAGATTTAGCTGAATCCCTGATTGATAGTGAAAACAACTTGGCTAATGAAAAAAGAGCTTATAAAATTGATTCTGTTTTTTTTAACAAAGGAATCATTGCTAGAAATGATTATATCGATAGAAAAGCTTCATTCAAACACTTACAGAACAAACGTGATTTTATGAACAGAAACGTAACCAAAAGTGGAATTGATAATAAGTTACAAATTAAGCAAATAAATACCTCAATTGCCTTGATGGTAAGAAACTTAAAATTGATTCATGATAATATTAATAAAATGTTGGTGAAAGCTCCAGTAACCGGGATGTTGTCTTCATTTAACCCTGTTATAGGAGAATCGTATACTAGAAATCAGAATGTAGCAAAAATAGATGTTCAGTCTGGATTTAAAATTAAAGGACAGGTAAATGAATATTATTTAAGTTCTGTAAAAACTGGACAATTGGCGAGGTTTACATTAAATGGTAAACTTGTTAATTTAAAAGTAAGTAAAGTACTGCCTGAAGTAATAAATAGACAGTTTGAGATAGAACTTGTATTTGTAGAAAACCCTCCTAAATCTATAACTATTGGTCAGTCTATTCAGGTACGATTAGAATTGGCAAAAGCACAAGAATCATTGCTATTACCACGTGGCAACTACTTCCAATCATCTGGTGGGCAGTATGTGTTTGTGTTAGATGGTAATGGAGAAGCACATAAAAGAAAAATAAAACTGGGAAGTCAAAATCCAACCTATTACCAAGTGTTAGAGGGGATTAATAAAGGAGAAAAATTTATCAGTTCTTCTTACGATGCATATAAAGAGTACGAAACAATAATAATAAAAAAATAAAGTCATGATTACATTAAACAAGTTAACAAAAGTATACAGAACAGAAGACATTGAATCTACGGCATTAAACGAAGTGTCTTTTGAAATAAGAAAAGGGGAATTCGTTTCAATAATGGGGCCCTCTGGTTGTGGGAAATCGACCTTATTAAATGTGCTAGGGATGTTAGATAAACCTGAAAGCGGTAGCTACCAATTTTTAGGCAATGAAATAGCAACATTGAATGAAAAAGGAAGAGCAAACATACGTAAGAAAAATATTGGCTTTATTTTTCAAAACTTTAATCTAATTGATGAATTAACTGTTTTTGAGAATATTGAATTGCCGCTAATTTATAACAAAGTATCTTCTTCTGAACGTAAAAAAAGAGTAAATGAATTGATTGAGAAAATTGGAATTTCGCATAGAGCGTCACACTTTCCTCAACAATTATCTGGAGGACAGCAGCAACGTGTGGCAGTTGCCAGAGCATTAGTAACAAAACCACCATTAATTTTAGCAGATGAACCAACAGGAAATCTAGACAGTTCTCATGGTAATGAAGTTATGGAATTACTATGTGGGTTACATGAAGAAGGGACCACCATAATTATGGTAACGCACTCGTCTCATGATGCAAGTTATTCCGAAAGAATTATCAATCTATTAGATGGACAAGTTGTTTCTGAAAAGAAGAATAAATTAGCTGTAGCAGCTGTATAACAGTAAAACCAAGAAAACATGTTTAAAAATTATTTAAAAGTAGCTTTTAGAAGCTTAAATAAAAACAGAACCTATGCTGTTATTAATATACTTGGTTTGGCACTGGGGTTGGCAGTAACCATTTTGGTTTTTATGTTTATCAAAGACGAAACGAGTTATGAAAAGCATTGGTCTGGCTATGATAGAATTTATAGAACTGGAATTAAAGCAGATATGATGGGGCAAAAGATGGATGCTCCGGTATCCTCAAGTCCAATGGCTAATGCTTTTAGAACTGAATTTACAGAAGTAGAAACTGCGACAAGAATTCAAGCTGGAAGACAAGAAATTTTAGTTCGTAATAAGGAAACTAAAATGTACATTCAAAAAACAGTGAGTGCAGATAGTTTGTTCTTTCAGGTTTTTGATTATGAGTTTACGCACGGAAATGCAACGACCGCTTTAAATCAACCAAATGCAGCAGTACTAACAGAAGAAACAGCAAAAAAACTTTTTGGAGATGAAAGCGCAATTGGTAAAATAATTAATTGGGACAACCGTAGGGATTATATTGTTCGAGGAATTGTGAAAAAACCTAAAGGACATGCACATTTCGAGTTTGATATCTTTACAGCAGACAACTCTATTAGACCAATTTGGTTGCAAAATAACTGGAATACCTATGTGAAAATAAAAGAAGATGTAGCGATGGCGGATTTTAATGTAAAAATGCAAGCTGCGTTTAGAAAGAAAATTGAGCCAGATGTAGAACGCTTCTTGAAAACGACTATAGAAGAATTTATAAAGCAAGGAAACTCATTTGAGTATCAATTAATGCCTATAGCAGATATTCATCTACACTCTCAAAAAGATTTTGAAATTCAGCAAAATGGAAATATCATGTACATTTATGTTTTTGTAGGTATTGCCTTATTGGTGATCATTATTGCTGGTATTAACTTTATGAATTTATCTACAGCGCGTTCTGGTAAAAGAGCAAAAGAAGTAGGTGTGCGTAAAGTATCAGGAGCTTCAAGGAAAATGTTAATTACGCAGTTTTTAACAGAATCTATTATTCAAAGTTTTATAGCACTGTTTATGGCCTTTATTTTAGTAGAACTATTCTTACCCGGTTTTAATAATATTTTAGAGACTGAATTATATCTATTTAACAGTCACCTAGGTCAAACCCTTGCATTCTCATTAATTGTTACCCTTTTTTATGGGTTATTTGCAGGTAGTTATCCCGCATTTTTCCTATCATCTTTTCAACCAATAGCTGTGTTAAAAGGTGATTTTACAAAAACAAAAGGAGGAGCGATACTTCGAAAAATATTAGTGATCGTGCAATTTAGTGCATCAACAATATTAATTATTGGGATGATAATTATTTTCCAACAAATCTCATACTTACAAAATAAGGATATTGGTTTTGAAGGAGAACAAGTAATTGTAGTGCCTCTACAAACTGATAAAATGACAACTAATTTTAGGGATTATAAAAATATTTTCTTGAAAAACAGTCAGGTACAAGCTGTTTCTAGAGCTTCCTATTACCCTGGTGACATCCCAAATCAAAATATGTTTGCCTTGGAAGGGAGTCAAGAAAACCTGCCTTTATGGAACATGGAAGTAGATTATGATTTCTTTAAAACCATGAATTTAAAAATGGTGGAAGGTAGAAAATTTGATCGAGCAAAAGAATCAGATTCATTGCGTTATTTTATTCTCAATGAAGCAGCAGTTAAAAGTTTAAACATTAAAGACCCAACCAAAAAAAGATTGGGAGAGTTAACTGGTCAGGGTGGTGCTAATTATGGAAATATTATTGGAGTGGTAAAGGATTTTCATGTCGAAGGTTTCAATCAACCCATTAGACCTATGGTGCTGTCAATCAGCAACCGCGTTTGGTTTGCATCCTTTAAAATTGCAGCCGATGATATGAATGCAACTATTGATTATATCGAAACAGAATGGAACAAGTTAGAACCATCACACCCATTTAGACATGAATTTTTAGATCAAAAATTTGGGGCTTTATTAAGACAACAGGTCAATTTTGGAACCATGTTCTTGTTTTTAACAATCCTAGCAATTATTATTTCAGCAATGGGGTTATTTGGTCTGGCGTCTTACACAGCAGAACAGCGAACAAAAGAAATTGGAGTACGTAAAGTTTTAGGTGCTTCAGTTCCGTTAATCATGAAAATGTTGACGGTAGATTTTGTAAAGCTAGTATTGATTTCAAATCTATTTGCTTGGCCTATAACCTATATTCTAGCTAAAGATTGGTTGTCAAATTTTTCTTATCAAATAGACATGCCAATATTACCCTATGTTTTTGCAACGATTTTAGCATTAATAATTGCGCTAATTACCGTAAGCTCACAAGCTTATTTAGCAGCTAATTCTGACCCAATAGATGCATTGAAATACGAATAAGGTAAATAGTACTTGGTACATACAACGGCTCTTGATTTTTTAATTAAGAGCCGTAGTTGTTTAGATTACAATCAGTAGTGATTCACTTCATTTTAACGTTAAAATAAGAGATAAGTACAATTAGCTCAAAGAACTTTGTTATTTTTAACAACTTTACAAAAAAAACAAAGAATGAAAACCACACTTTACAGCTTACTTTTGCTAATTGCATTTACTGCTACTGCCCAAAAAAAAGTATTAGATCACCCAGATTTTGAAAAATGGAATACCATTAGAAGTCAATCTTTATCCAACACTGGAAAATACCTTCTGTATTCTCTAGAAAAAGGAGAAAAAGACAGGTTCTTAAAAATAAAAGATACCAAAGCAAACACGATATTTTCCTATGATAGGGTAGCTGGGGGTACATTTACTTACGATTCTAAGCATGCCATTTTTACAATTAAAGCTTGGAAAGATAGCATTGTAGAAATGAAGCGTAGAAAAGTTAAAAAAGCCAAAATGCCAAAAGATACATTGGCAATTTTTAGTCTAAATGGTAAGTCATTAATAAAAATAGCGAATGTAAAATCGTATAAATTACCACAAAAATGGTCTGGTTATGTTGCGTATACCCTTCACGATATTAAAAAGGCCAAGGCGAAAGTAAAAGGGAAGAAAGAAGACAACTCAAAAAAGAAATCTGCTAAGAAACCTAAAAAAGTAAGTGCCAAAAACGGATATCATTTAGTAGTACGGAATTTAGCAACTCAAAAAGAAGATACCATTCTATTTGTTAAGAAGTATTCGTTTGCAAAAGAAGGCAAAGTGTTGACTTATATTACCTCTGGGAATGTAGGTAATAAAAACGGAGGTGTTTTTGTATTGGATTTAAAAGATCATAAAACAACCAACGTTTTTAGTGCAACAAATAAATCGAAATACTTTCAATTGACTTTAAATGAAAATGGAAAAAAGCTAGGTTTTGTAGTTGATGTTGACACGACTAAAGCACAAGTTAGACCCAATCAGTTATATGTGTGGCAAAAAGGAAATACCAAGGCAGTTCAGGTTTTAGATGCTAAAACGGCACCAAAAGGGTATCGAGTTTCTTCAAATGGTCGCATTAGCTTTTCTAAAGACAACTCAAAAATGTATTTTGGATTGGCAACTCCGCCAGTAGTAAAAGACACCACATTAATAAAAGACGAAATTGTAAATGTAGAAGTTTGGGCTTATGATTCGCCAAGACTATATACCGTACAAGAATTACAAGTAAAAAACGATCGAAAAAAATCGTACACCGCTGCGGTTCATTTAAATTCGAATAAAGTAGTTCAGGTAGCAACAAAAGAATATGCAAGCGCTAGATTAGGGAATGAAGGGAATTCTGAAAACGTATTAGTTGCGAATGCAACACCGTATATGTTGGAAAGCCAATGGTCGGCGGTTAGAGCAAGTGATTATGCAATTGTGAACACTACAACGGGTAGGTTGACTAAAATAATGTCAAAAGTTGATGGACGTGTTCGTTTAAGCCCTCTAGGAAAATATGCGTATGGGTATTCAGCGGTAGACAGTACCTGGTTTGCCTATGATATTGAAAAAAACAGTAAGATTGATTTTACAAAAGGAAAAGTATTTTACAATGAGTTAAACGATACACCAAACCACCCTCGTTCATATGGATCTGCAGGTTGGACAAAGAATGATGAATTTATTTTAATATATGATAGATACGATATTTATAAATTCAATCCCAAAACAGGTCAAAATACCCGCATAACAAATGGTAGAAGTACTAAAACAGTATACAGATATGCTAGATTAGATACTGAAGAACGATTTGTGGATGCCTCTAAAAAGTGGTTATTAACAACATTTAATGAAAACACAAAGAATAGCGGATATTTTGAGTACAATGCAAAGAGAAATAGAGGAAAACAATTGGTTGATGGTCCCTATTCATATTCAAGACCAATAAAAGCTAAAGAAAGTAATACCGTTGTGTTTACGAGACAATCATTTAAGGATTTCCCGAACTTGCGAGTTTCTGATTTGTCATTCAAAAAACAAACAGTAGTTAGTAATGCAAATCCACAACAGACGGCATACAATTGGGGAACTATTGAATTGTACAAGTTTACTTCCCTAGAAGGAAAAGCATTGACTGGTTTATTAGTAAAACCAGAAAATTTTGATCCCTCTAAAAAATATCCTATGTTGGTGAATTTCTATGAACGTAGCTCAGACGGATTGCATAGACATAGAGCCCCATCACCGGGTAGATCAAGTATTAATTATAGTTTTTACACGAGTAGAGGCTATGTGATTTTCAATCCAGATATTGTATACAGAGATGGCTACCCTGGAGAAAGCGCATACAATGCCGTAATTCCGGGTATTACTTCTTTAATTGATAAAGGGTTTATTCAGAAAGATAAAATTGGAGCACAAGGACATAGCTGGGGAGGCTATCAAGTAGCACATTTAGCAACTAAAACAGATATTTTTGCGGCTATAGAATCTGGAGCTCCAGTTGTAAATATGATTAGTGCCTATGGAGGTATTAGATGGTGGACAGGTTTAAGTAGACAATTTCAATACGAACATACACAAAGTAGAATAGGAGGAACACCTTGGGAATACCCAATGAGATATATAGAAAATTCACCTATTTTTAATATTGATAAAATCAACACACCCATATTAATCATGCATAATGATGCAGATGGACATGTGCCATGGTATCAAGGAATAGAGTTTTTTACAGCGTTGAGACGTTTAGGAAAAACATCTTGGTTTTTAAATTATAATAGTGAGCCACATTGGCCATTAAAAATGCAAAACAGAAAAGATTTCAATATTAGAATGGCGCAATTCTTTGATTATTATCTAAAAGATGCACCAAAACCTAGATGGATGCAAGGTGGAGTTCCGGCAATAGAAAAAGGAATTCATCAAGGGTATGAATTGATAAATGATAAAAACTAAAAAGAGCATGTTTAAAAGAATAAAAATACTACTAGCCGTTGCGTTTATTAGTTTTTCGATACATACCACAGCACAAACTAGTACCGATTTAAAAACGATTCCTCAGGATGCGTATGGCCAATGGGAACGAATTAATTGGGGAACATCTTTTTCTAATAATGGTAGCTGGTTGCAACATGAAACAGTTACGAATAATAAAGACAAAACACTTTTTATTACAAATACGAATACCAAGAAATCAACGAAAATTGTGAATGCTAGTTCAGCAAGGTTTTCTGCGGATAATAATTGGGTAGCTTATGCAAAAGTGTTGTCAGGAAAAGAAAGTAAAAAAAATAAAAAAGCAAAAAAGAAAGCTCCAAAGAAAATGGGAGTTCTCAATTTGGTAACAAATGATTCTTTAGAGTTTTTAGATGTAATAAACTATAAGTTTAGTGGTGCTGGAGCATATTTGGCAATGAAACGTCAAAAGAAAGGAGTACATACGTTAATCGTTAAAAACTTAAAAACGGGTATTGAAACTACTTTTGGAAACATCAAAGAATATACTTGGCAAGATAAAGGAAGCTTATTGGCAATGTATATTAGTACTACTGATAAAGTTGGAAATGCGATTCAACTCTACAATCCGTTAACTGGAGTTTTAAAAGTGTTAGCTCAAAAAAACGAAGAGTATTCAGGGTTGAAATGGAGAAAAAAAAGTGACGATTTATTTGTTTCAAGAAGTAGAAAAGATAAAAATTATAAAGAGGGTTCTTATGATTTGCTTTTATGGAAAAATGTGTCATCAAAAATGAGCATGAAAACGTTTGATCAAAGTACGTTTTCGAACTTTCCTAAAGACACAAAAATTAATAAAAGAGGCATTTCATTTTCTGATACTGGGGACGTAGTCTATTTTAATATAGACTATAGAGCACCAAATAAAAAGAAAGACGTAACGAAGAAAAAAGAACCAAAAGAAGCGTCTGCTGATGTAGAAATTTGGAATAGTGCTGATGTGAGTATCATTCCTGCGCAAAAGAAAAACAAGAGATATGGATTTAAATTAGCAGCTTGGAATGTAACAAAGCATTCGTTTTTTAAGCTTGAAAACAAGTTGGTTGAAAGAGTTCGTTTACAAACAGATACCGATTTCAGTATTGGACAAGATCAAACTCCTTATGAGTTTGAAGGAATGTTTGGAAGACCAAATTCTGAGTTATACATCGTTAATAACAGGAATGGAGATCGTAAAAAAGTAGTTGAGAAATCAAATCGATTTTGGAGTATTAGTCCAAACAATAACTATTTTATATACCTAAACAACGATCATTTACATATATACAATATCAAAAAAAAGCAATCAACAAATTTTACAAAAACGATAGGAGATCGATTTATTGATGTTGAGAATGACCATCCTACACCTCAAAAACCAGCGTTTGGATTTGTAAAGTGGAGTAGTGATAGTAAATCGTATTTTGTGAATTCAGAATATGATGTTTGGCAATTTTTCACCAATGGAAAGAAAGCAAGAAAAGTAACTGAAGGAAAAGAAAATGGCCTTGTATATAGAGTTTTGTCTTTTGATAGAAATCAAAAAACGATTGAGGCTAAAAAAGCGATATACTTTAGAGTAACTAATAAATTAACCAAAGGCTCTGGTTTAGCAAAAGGAATTGCGGGTAAAAACATACAAACCTTAATGTATAAAGAAGCCTCTATAGGAAGTTTTGTGAAAGCTAAAAACGCCACTGATTTGGTGTATTCTGAACAAACATATACCCAGTCACCAAATTTGTTTTTAACAGATATTACTTTAAAAGCTACAACTAAAATTTCGAACACCAATTCTTTTCAAAAAGATTACGCTTGGGGAAAAGCAGAACTTATCACCTATACCAATGCGTTGGGAAAACAAGCACAAGGGATTTTATACTATCCCGCAGATTATAAAAAAGGAAAAAAATATCCAATGATTACGTACATCTATGAGAAATTGACTCAACGATTTCATAACTATATAGCTCCATCAAAAACCAGCTATTACAACACCACTGTTTGGACTCAAAATGGATATTTTGTGTTGAATCCAGATATTGAATTTATTGCTGGTGATCCAGGTATTTCATCAACAAAAACATTAGAAAGTGCTGTGAAAGCTGTGGTTGATAAAGGAGATGTTGATGCCAAAAAAGTTGGATTAATAGGCCATTCTTGGGGAGGTTATCAAGCTGGGTTTGTTCCAACTCAAACAGATATTTTTGCTGCAAGTGTTGCTGGTGCCGGTTTGACAGAATTAATTAGTATGAATTTAGCGGTAACCCCTGCTTTTGGTGGAACGCCTGAGAACGGGCATTTTGAGGTAAGTCAAGAACGAATGGAAGTTGCTCCTTGGGTATCTCCAGAACGTTATTTAAGAAACTCCTCTGTAATGCAGATTGAAAAATTAAATACGCCAATACTATTTGAAGTAGGTGATAATGATCAAAATGTAAATTGGTTTCAAGGAATTGCCTATTATAATGCGGCCAGAAGAGCTGCAAAGCCTTTTGTATTATTGGTGTACGCTAAAGAAGGGCACGGGCTACGGAATGATAAAAACAAAAGAGATTACCAACAACGTATTTTAAGGTGGTTTGGTTATTATTTAAAAGGAGAAAAAGCAGAAGATTGGGTTACAAAAGGAATCCCTTATGCAGAACAGCAAAGACGATTAAAAAAATAAAATAAAGCTTCTGAATATTCAGAAGCTTTATTTTTATCATAGAACGTTAAAGTTATCTAAAACTTGAACATTGGTTTATTGATAAGTGTAACTTTATACCATAATATATCAATCAAAAAATAAATATTCACAATATGAATAGTAGAATAATAGTTTCAATTACCTGTTTAATTGGATTTTCAATAGGCATATCTGCTCAAACCATGTCTTTTGAAGAATACAATCCAAAGTCAACATTAGTGGTGCCAGGAAAAATAATTAAGAAGGCAAAATTTCCTTTTATAGACGTTCATGGACATCAATACAGAATGCCAACCCAAGATTTAACAGGGGTAATAGCTGCAATGGATACCTTGAATATGGGGATTATGGTAAACTTAAGCGGTAGAACAGGAGATAATTTAATAAAATCTGTACAAAACATCAAAGACCATTATCCAAATAGATTTGTAGTTTTTGCAAACATTCGTTTTCATAAAAATGTTGGGAAACCTGGTTGGATTGAGGCCATTGTAAAACAACTGGAGCTAGATGTAAAGAACGGCGCTCGAGGGTTAAAAGTATACAAAGGCCTGGGATTAGGTACACAAGATTACAAAGGAAATAGAGTTGCAGTAGACGATGCTAGATTAGATCCTATTTGGAAGAAATGTGGTGAATTAGAAATTCCCGTGTTGATTCACTCAGCAGACCCAAAATCTTTTTGGGACAAATTTAATGGAGACAACGAACGATGGTTAGAGTTAAAAACCCATCCACGTAGGAAACGAGATGCAACCAATCCTGCTCCTTGGGAACAAATAATGAATGAACAAAAAAAGATGTTTAAAAAGCACTCAAAAACTACATTTATCAGTGCACATATGGCTTGGTTGTCAAACGATTTAGGAAAGCTAGGACGCTTGTTAGATGAAGTGCCAAACATGAATGTTGGCATCGGAGCTATTATTGCAGAACTAGGAAGACAACCACGTTTTGCGAAACAGTTTTTTATCAAATACCAAAACAGAATTCTCTTTGGAAAAGATAGCTGGAAGCCAAAAGAATTCCCTACCTATTTTAGAGTCTTAGAAAGTAATGACGAGTACTTTCCATACCATAAAAAATACCATGCTTTTTGGCCAATGTATGGCTTGGGTTTACCTGATGCTGTATTGAAGAAAGTGTATTACAAAAATGCATTGCGGATTGTACCAGGGTTGGATAAGACTTTATTTCCAAATTAAGTTAATTACTTTATTAAATAGCTTGGTCGATTAAATATTAAATCAAACCAGAGAAATTTACGTCTCTGGTTTTTTGTTATCTAAAAGGTAGCTTGACCTTTAATCTGTTATAAACTCACTTCATAATCTGTAAAAGACTTTATATAGTTATCAGCGTTCTGTTTGTCCCAAAAGATAGTCACGTCATTACTTCCACACTATGTTTGCATTAAATAAACCAAGAAATATGAAAACTAGACAAATTTTAAATGGATCAAAAAAACGACTACTAGGTATCAACACCAATTGGGGTATATTTTTAGTAGTTGCTTTTATGAGTTCGATTTCTTTATATGGACAAGTTACAGTTCAGAAAAATAAAGAAATTATCGGAAATTGGGAAGGGGGAATACAAGTAAGTAAAGAGAAGTCTGCTGCTATCATTTGGCGGTTTGAACGATCGAATAAAGGCAAGCTAATTGGCTTTATGGGACCAGCATCTAAAGGGGTTGCTACCTTGCCAATGCGTACGATTCTTGTTAAAGATTCTATACTAAGTTTTTCTATAGATTCTCAAGGTAGTTATTCAGGAAAAATTTCTAACAAAGAAATTAGAGGAATATGGAGTTCTAAAAGTGGTAGAAAGTTGTCGCATAACATGGCACGAACTTCTTTAAAAAAACACGTTGTAAGTGCTACAAGAACAACGAACGATATTCATGCAAGTATAAAAGCTGGTGATATCGAGCAAGTAAAAATCTTTCTGGATAAAGGGAATGATATCAACAAAATATATAGCAAAGGATATACACTATTGCTGTATGCTATAAAGAAAGACAGAACGAGTAAAGTAACTTCATATTTATTGGAGCAAGGAGCAAATCCGAATCTAGCCATTGAAGGAATTAGCCCATTAATGTATGCGGTGGCTTATAGAAATTATACAATTATAAAGGATCTTGTTCAGCATAAAGCTGCTATTGATTATGTAAGTGATGGGAATGAATCTGCGTTGGTATTTGCGATTAAGGAAAGAAATGATAAAGCAGTACAAGTATTGTTAGACCTGGGGGCCAACCCAAACAAAATAATCCGTGATACTTATACCGCAATTGATTTGGCCAAAGAAGAAAACATCCGTGAGATTTTAGAAGCTCTTAAGCTTCCATACGAGGGGGTAAGTGATGGTCCATATGTTCTAGAAGCTCAAACCGAACGTACAGCAGTTTGGATTTATAAAGGAAAAAAATACACGCAAAAAATAGCATCCAAAAGCCCGATAACAATAAACTACAAAGGAACAAAAACCAAACTTTGGACAAAGAAACCAATAGAAACAGTACAATTAGAGTACAATGGAACTTTTAAAGTTGGAGCAATTAGTGATATTCATGGTCAATACAATACACTTATAAAACTCTTGAAAAATAACGGGGTTATTACTAAAAAAGGAAAATGGAATTTCGGTAATGGACATTTTGTGATCGTTGGTGATATTTTTGACAGGGGACCAATGGTAACTGAAGTATTGTGGTTTTTATATGATTTAGAAAAACAAGCCGAGAAAAAAGGAGGGAAGTTACATGTATTACTAGGAAACCATGATGTAATGGTGCTTAATGGAAATCTTCGTGCCATACACCCAAAATATAAAGAGGTTGCAAAAATTTTAAATAGCCCTTTCAACTCTCTTTTTAGTAAAGGGACTGTTTTAGGAGATTGGCTAAGAACACGTCCGGTTTTAGTGAAAATAAATGGGATGTTATTTACCCATGGAGGTTTGCATCCCGATTTTGTTACGAAAGGTTTGTCTATTGAACAAATCAACACTGCGTTTAAACAGCAATTGGTAGAAAGTGAATTGTCTACTAAAAGAAATGAACTAGGTAATTACCTACATAGGGGACATGGTCCTATTTATTATAGAGGTTATTTTCAAGGGGAACGTCCATCAGATACCCAGATAGCAGATTTATTATCCTATTTTAAAGCAACGAATATCATTGTTGGTCATACAACACACAGACAAATTGAAACGCGGTATAACGGAAAAGTAATTGTGGTAGATGCAAATATGAAAAGCGGAGCAATGGGAGAAATTTTATTTTGGGAAACTGGAAAGTTCTATCGTGGAAATATTTTGGGTCAGCAATTGCTATTATCAACTAAGAATTAACAACAAAGAAACCCGATGTTAAAAATTTTATTAAAACATGTCGATTTTAATTTTGTATTTGAGTTCGTTGTTGTCATTGCCGAGACCAAATTTACCTTACTCAACGTATTTACTATTTTTATAGAGTATTTTACTTAAATTAAAACTTTATAATTTAAAGAAAAAAAGCTCCTAATTTCTTAGGAGCTTTTTTATGTTTCATAAATAATATTAATCCAACGATTTTGTATTGATATAACCGTTTTGGCTCAATACTAAATGCTGAATAAAAAACTCCATCATACGCTCTCTGTTTACAGCAGTATGTCCTTTATCTGGTCCAATCTGCACTTCAAAACTTTTACCAGCTTTTTGCAACGCCTGAATTAATTGCAAAGAGTTTGCAGGGTGCACATTATTATCATTAGTACCATAAAAGATCATTAATTCACCTTTTAGGTCTTTCGCGTAATTCATTAAGTTAGAAGCGTCATATCCTTTCTTGTTATTTTCGAGAAGGTTCATAAAACGTTCTGTATAAATGTTGTCATAATTTCTCCAGTCTGTTACTGCAGAATTTGCAACTGCTGCATGATAAACTTTAGGAAATCTTAATAAACTCATTGCAGAGGTCGTTCCTCCATAAGAAGTTCCATAAACACCTACTTTATTTTTATTAAAATAAGGACGACTGTATAATGATTTCACACCTTCTGCAAAATCATCCATTTCTACAATTCCGAGGTTACCATATAGTTTATCCAACAAGTGTTTTCCTCTACCACGTACATTTCTACCATCAATATTTAATACTAAAAACCCGAATTCTGTTAAAGAACTTGGGTATACAAAAGATTCTCTAAATGCATTTGTAGCAGGCCCTCCATAGTTGCTTAGGATAACTGGATACTTTTTGCTTGGATCAAAATTAGAAGGAAAGTGAATCATTCCATGTAATTCAGTTTCTCCATCAGCAGAAGTAAATGTAAATACTTCAACCGTTTTAAATCCTAATTTGTTAAACTCTGACATGTCACTTTTAGCAATCTCAGAAATTTTCTTTCCTTTTGCATTTATTAAATTGGTAAATGGCGCAATATTATGCGTTTGAGAAACATCAATAAAATGCTTGTTTCCAGGAGCAATACTCACACTGTGATTAAATTTAGGGTCTGTTAAACGCGCGTCTTTTGTTCCATTAAATTTTACACGATGTAATTGCATTTTCATATGGTTGTCACCACTACGTGCTAAATAATATAATTGCTTGTTCTTTTCATCAACTTTTACAATTCTTCCAACTTCAAACTGATGCTTTGTAATTGCATTGATTAAAGTTCCATTATAATTGTATAAGTAATAATTTTTAAATCCATTTCTTACAGAAGCCCAAATAAAGTGCTTCCCATCTTTCAATTCATGTATTTCAGGTGAATTCTCAGTAAAACTAGCCAACCATTCTTCACGAACTACAACTCTGGTTTTCCCAGTAATTGGGTTTCCCGCTCTATACTCCATTACATCTTGTTTTCGATTTGTACTATGGTATAATAATTCTTTACCATCTGGAGACCATTTAATGTCATATAAATACGTTGCCATAGCGCCATCATTATATGCCTTGCCATTGCGGGTATCTAACGTTACTGTATTTTTAGTTTCTAAATCATAGACTAATAAATTTACTGGTAAATTCTTAGCACCAACTTTAGGGTATGCTTCAACCTCTAAAGAATCTTGAATTCTTGTTTGGTTATAAATTACATAGTATTTTTTAGCTCCTTTTTCTTCAAATTTGTAAAAAGCAACTTTCTTACTATCTGGAGACCACCACATTGCTGTGTTTTGACCTAGTTCTTCACCATAAACCCAAGTAGCAATACCAAACTTAACTTGATTCTCGTCATTTCCTTTCGTAGTAATTGCCTGTGGATTAGAACCATCTGCATTACTAATGTACATATTTCTATTTTTTGTAAATGCCTTTAATTGTTTATTAGGGGAAATATGAGAAGCATATTGTCTTCCTCGAGCAGGTCTATTTCCTCTTCTACGTCGTCTTCTTTGCGGTCTTTGAGCTTCTTTAGTTGCCACAACTTTTTTCTTTTTAACATCAAAAGTTTTAACCAGTCCATTTTCTATATAGGTAAACGATTTACCATCTTTAGCCCACTTTACAGAAGTTGGAGCTCTTTTTATAGAACTAAATAATTTTGGTGCCATTTTTTTATACTGACTGTATCCCGGCATTTTTTTTAGTTTGTCTTGAGCAGTTACTGAAACTGTTCCTAAAAACAAAAGTAACAGAGAGCATGCTACTTTATTTGTGTACTTTAAGTTCATTTAAATTAGTTTTTGATTTTGGCTAGTAAAGTTAAATGTTAATTTGGTGTTTCACGAATCTCTCTTATAAAAGCTTTGATTGGAATGTGTTTTTTAACAGTTTTTAACAGTTTTCAAATGCAATTGATAAGAATAATTTGGTCTAGGAGTATGCATCCAATCAAATTATGAGTCGTATGCTATTTACAATATGAATTAAGAAGGTGGCACCTGCTGCTTGGTATTAATCGAATTTGAATCTTGAGCAATTTTGAAAAAATGGATTAATGAAAAATATGTTATAGATTTGGCTACCCAATCAAGAAAACATCAATTTTATGAAATCATTCTATTCTAGTATTTGTTTATGCGTTTTTTTCTGTTTATCAAATGCGCTATTTGCGCAAGACTTTGGCAATTTAACCTATAGAACTGTTGGCCCAGAAAGGGGAGGAAGAGTAACTACGGTAACAGGAACACCAATGATTCCAGGCACCTTTTATTTAGGAGCTACTGGAGGTGGTGTTTGGAAATCTGAAGATTATGGAACTACTTGGAATAATGTTTCTGATGGATATTTTGCAACTCCATCCATTGGAGCAATTGAAGTTGCGGTAAATGACCCAAACATACTATATGTAGGTACGGGTTCTGACGGATTAAGAAGTAATGTAATTACAGGAAAAGGAGTTTATAAATCGATAAATGCAGGTAAAACCTGGGAGCATATAGGATTGAGAGACGTAGGGCAAATTGGAGCTGTAGAGATTGACCCAACAAACCACAATATTGTGTGGGTAGCCGCTATTGGAAATGCATTTAAAGCGAATGAAGAACGTGGAATTTACAAAACTGTTGATGGAGGTAAAAGCTGGAATAAAGTCTTGCATATTTCAAACAAAGTTGGTTTTGCCGACTTAGAATTATTACCAAGCAATCCAAATATTGTGTATGCCGCAGCTTGGAAAGCTGAACGTAAACCTTGGACAATTATTTCTGGAGGGAAAAGTGATGAAGGAGGGATTTATAAATCGATTAATGGTGGGGAAGATTGGATAAAACTAGAAAATGGATTACCAAAAGGATTGATTGGTAAAATTGATTTGGCAGTTTCTCCTGTAGATTCTAGTATTTTATTTGCTGTAATTGAAGCTCCAGGAAAACAAGGAGGATTGTATAAATCTGTGAATCAGGGGAAATCATTTACGCAAGTTTCTAGCAATAAAGGATTGGTTAATAGACCTTTTTATTATACAAACCTAGAATTAGATCCTACAAACCCAGATATTATATATTCAAATTCAAACCCATTATTAAAATCAATTGATGGAGGAAAAACATGGAAAAGAATGTCTGTTCCTCACGGAGATAATCATGATATTTGGATCAATCCAAACAATCCAAATTTATTAATTCAAGCCAATGATGGTGGAGCAAATGTGTCTCATAATGGAGGTAAAACGTGGTCAACGCAATTCAATCAACCTACAGCAGAACTGTATCAAGTAGAAGTAGATGATCAATATCCGTATTGGTTGTATGCTGGACAACAAGATAATTCTACAACAATTGCTGTACCTAGCTTTCCTCCGTATGCTGTTCAGATTCCGGGAAATGCTTGGATCATAAACACGGGTGGCTGTGAAACAGGACCAGCAGTTCCTAAACCAGGAAATCACAATACGGTTTATGCAAATTGTAAGGGGCGTTTTGGAGTGTTTAATAAATTAACTGGAGTAGAAAAGAGTTACTATGTTGGTGCATCTAATATGTATGGACACAACCCAAAGGATTTAAAATACCGCTTTCAGCGTATCGCTCCAATTCATGTGTCGCCACACAACCCTAATGTTGTATATCATGGGTCACAATATTTACACAAAACGGTTACTGATGGAGTTGAATGGGAAACCATTTCTCCAGATTTAACGGCTTTTGAAAAAGACAAACAAGTCATTTCTGGAAGCCCAATTACCAGAGATATCACTGGAGAAGAATATTACAGTACCTTATATTCGATACGAGAATCTCCTATAAAAAAAGGTGTTATATGGACAGGTTCAAACGATGGAGTAATTTCTATAACAAGAGATGGTGGTACTACTTGGAAAAATGTAACTCCAACAAAATTACCAAAGGGAGGAAGAGTTGAATCAATTTCAGCTTCAAAATACAATCCAGGGAAAGCCTTTATTGCTGTGGATAGACATTTATTAGGGGATGCAACACCCTATTTTTATAAAACCAAGAATTATGGTAGAACTTGGCAATTGATTACTACTGGGATTCCTTCTGATTTTACCAGTAAAGTATTACGTGAAGATCCTGTAAGGGAAGGATTGTTATATGCAGGAACTGAATTTGGGATGTTTGTCTCTTTTAATGAAGGGAAATCATGGAAATCATTCCAACAAAACTTACCCGTTACTCCAATTACTGACATTAAAATATTTAGAGGAGATTTAATTCTAAGTACCATGGGTAGAGCTTTTTGGATTTTAGATAATATTACATCGTTAAGACAAAATGAAATCAACGAGTTAACTAAAAATGCTCATTTATTTGCCCCGGACACAACGATTCGATATCGATATCCAAAGATTAGAAGTAGAGGTGGAGTAGCACAATATCCAAGAACAAGTGTAATTATAGATTACTATTTACCAAAAGGAACATCAGAAGTACAATTAGAAATAGTAGATGCTTCAAATAAATCAGTAGTAACTATATTAAGTGGCAAGTCTTTGGTAAAAGAAGTCGAAAACATGGATCTAAGTCAGGTTTTTAGATATGTAGACAAAAGGCTTTCGCTAAAAGAAGGGATCAACCGTTTCAATTGGAATCTACGACAACAAGGGGCTTGGTCTTCAAATAAGAATAGAAGTTTTAAAAATGGACCAATGGTTGCTCCAGGAAAGTATACCGCCGTATTAACTGTAAACGGAACAACATTTGAGCAATCGTTTGTGATTGTAATGGATCCAAGAGTGCAAGACGATGGTATTACAAAATCGGACATTGTAAATCAAATAGAAATGCAACAAAAAGTTCAAAATTTACTTTCTGATGCTAGGAAACTACAAGCCAAATTGGAAAAAGATACGTCGACTAAAGCTCAAAACAAGTTAAAGGAGTTAAAAAACGATACAGGGATTTATCCACAGCAAATGTTAGTTTCTCAAATTTCATATTTATTAAATATGATTAGTGGAGCAGACCAAAAACCAGGAAAAGAAGCGGAAAAAAGATTTATTGAGCTAACCAATCAATTAAATAAATTGAAACAATAAAAAGTATTAAAGGAGGTAACTATGTGCAATCTAGAATAAATATTTACGCATTAATAGTAATTGTAATACTGCTGATAGTTAGTTCGTTATAAGGATTAGGGTGCTTTTTTTTAAAAATAACAAGAAATAAGTTGGTAAACTAGACGAGTGGTCATATCTTTGCCGAGTAGTACATAAATTATGTCAAAAACTTTAAAACACGATATCAAAGCAGATTTCCTTTTAGACAAGGGGATTGAGTTGTTGTGGGCTAAAGGGTATAATGCGACAAGTGTAAATGACATTGTAAAGTTAGCAGAAATTCCTAAAGGATCCTTTTATTTTTACTTTGATAGTAAAGAAGATTTTGCAGTGCAAGCGATTGAAAAATATTTTAACAAGCAATTTATTCCAGCTTTTGAAGTATTGCAGAATAAAGAAATATCACCTAAACAACGATTGTTTGCATTTTATGAGTTTAGAGCTAAAACTTTGCAAGAAGAGTTAAAATGTAAAATGGGTTGTTTGGGGTGTAATCTTGCAAATGAGGTTGCAGAACATAGTGAAGCGATTAGAACAATAATTGCATCCAAAGGAGCGTTAATTAAAAATCACATTGCAGAAGTAATTCAAGAAGCTCAAGATTTAGGGGAGATTAATTCTAAAATGGAGGCAAGGGATCTTGCAGAATTTATTGAAGATGCTGGAAAAGGTGCAATGACAACGATGAAAGAAATGAATGACGCCTATCCTATTATTAATTTTACAAATATGGTTACTACTATTTTATTAGTTTAAAAAAAATTTATTCAAATACTAGACGACTGGTCGTCTGTATTTTAAATACAAGTAAATCAAATATTAATTATATAAACAAAACCCAGTATAAATGACTGGTCAATTATAACAAACAAATGAATGCACTAAAAAAAATAAACAATGCTTCAAACAAATTTGCCAAACAATGGGGACAATTTGTTATTAAACATAAATGGGGAGTTTTAATTGGCTCGCTAATATTGGTAATGGGACTCGCTTCACAAGGAAAAATGGAGTTTGATGGAGACTACCATGTATTCTTTAGTAAATCAAATCCTGAATTGGAAGCCTTTGATGCCCTACAAGAAAAGTATACAAAAGATGATAATGTAATATTAGTATTATCACCAAAAAACGAAAATGTATTTACAAAAGAAAATCTAACTGCCATTGAAGAATTAACGGCTACATCCTGGAATACTCCATATTCATCGCGAGTAGATGCCTTAACAAACTTTCAGCACACAAGAGCAGAAGGAGATGATTTATATGTAGATGATTTATCCTATGAGTCTTCTTTAAAAACTCCAGAAGAGATTGCAGAAATTAAAAGAAGAGCATTAGCAGAACCATTGTTGGTTAATAGAATTCTAAATACAAAAGGAAGTGTAACTGCTATAAATATAACAGTAAAACTTCCGGGTATTGATAGTGCTAAGGAGATTCCAGAAGTAACAGTATCTGTAAGAAAAATGATTGAAGAGTTTAAGGTGAAATACCCAAACTTTGAAATTCATACCTCAGGTTTAGTTCCTTTAAATACTGCCTTTTTTGAATCATCAATGAATGATATGGGGCTTACAATGATTATGTTAATTATAGTAATTATCACAACCTTACTACTGACAAGAAATATTTGGAGCACCTTAGCAACTTTAGTGGTTGTTTTATTCTCTATTATGAGTGCTGTTGGATTTGTGGGAATTATGGGCATCAAATTAACACCTCCATCAGCAGTATTCCCAACAATGATTCTAACACTTGCAGTAGCAGATAGTATTCATATTTTGATTACAATGTTGCAGAAAATGCGTGTTGATGGATTGCATAAAGTGGAGGCCTTGGTTGAATCTATTCGATTGAATTTTATGCCGGTATTTATTACCAGTTTAACTACTGTAATTGGGTTTTTAACAATGAATTTTGGAGATGTACCTCCTTTTTGGGATCTAGGAAATATTACTGCCTTTGGAATGACCATGGCATTTTTGTTTTCTACAACAACATTACCTGCAATCATGGCAATTTTCCCTGTAAAAGCAACTCAAAAAGAAAAACTGAGAACATCAAAAAGCAATATGTACCAAAAGTTAGGGAACTATGTTGTAAAACAACCAGTAAGATTGACAGTAATTTCTGTAATCGTTATTGGAGCTTTAGGTTATTTAGCGTCTAAGAATAAGTTCAATGATGAATTTATCAACTATTTCGATACCAGTGTAAAATTTAGAACAGACACAGATTATATTAGTGACAACCTTACAGGAATCTATAATATAGAATTTTCTATAGGAAGTGGAGAAAGTGGAGGAATAAACAATCCAACCTATTTAAAAAAGCTGAACGATTTTGAAGATTGGTTAAATGAACAACCAGAAGTAATTCATGTAAATGCTTTTAGTGAAGTTGCAAGACGGGTTAATAGATCTATGCATGGGGATAATACCGAGTTTTATCGTGTTCCAGATAGTAGGGAAGAGGCAGCTCAATATTTATTATTATATGAATTGTCTTTACCATTTGGATTGGACTTAAACAACCAAATAAATGTAGACAAATCAGAATCTAGAGTAACGGTAACTCTTAAAAATATTGACAGTCCACAAATGATTGCCTTTTCAGAAAGAGGAGAGCAGTGGTTGAAAGACAATACTCCAAAAGAAATGCATGCGCTAGGTGTGAGTCCAATGTTGATGTTTTCTAAACTTGGATTTAGACAGGCAGATAGCATGTTAAAAGGAAATATTATTGCATTGATTTTAATTTCATTGATTTTAATGTTGGCTTTGAGAAGTTTCAAATTGGGATTATTAAGTCTAATTCCCAATGTAACACCAGTAATTATTGGATTTGGAATTTGGGCACTTTATAAAGCACAAATCAACACAGGAATGGTGGTTGTTTTTGGAATGACTTTAGGGATTATTGTTGACGATACCGTGCATTTTATGAGTAAATTCTTACGGGCAAGAAGAGAATTAGGCTATACCGCCAAAGAAGCTGTTGTATACGCTTTTGAAACTGTTGGTAAAGCTTTGGTTACAACAACCTTGGTATTACTTGCTGGTTTTACAGTGTTGTCTACATCATCATTCGCATTGAATAGTTATATGGCAAGAATTACGGTAGTAATCATTTTATCAGCACTAATCATTGACTTTATTTTACTGCCCTCTTTGTTAATATTAACAAGTAAGAAAGACGTTTCATTAAAAGAAGAAAATTAAATACATACAAACAAAACATATCATGAAAAAAACAATTTTATCATTTATCGCAATTATGACAATTGGAGTTATAATAGCCCAGACTCCAGAAACGAAAGGATTAGAAATTGCAAAAGCAGCAGAAAAAGCGGATGTTGGTTTTAATAGTTCTGTTGTTAATCTAAAAATGACCTTGAAGAATAAAAATGGACAAACAAGTGAACGCCTATTAACAACCAAAACTTTTGAACTAACAGAAGATGGGGACAAATCACTAATCGTGTTTAACAGTCCAAGAGATGTTAAAGGAACGGCAACACTAACATTTACACATAAAAAGGGATCAGATGATCAATGGCTGTTTTTACCATCAATTAAACGAGTAAAAAGAATTTCTTCGAACAATAAATCAGGACCATTTGTAGGAAGTGAGTTTGCTTATGAAGATTTATCATCCCAAGAAGTAGAAAAATATGCCTATAAATTTGTTGAAGAAAAAGGCAGCTTGCTAGTTGTTGAACAAGATCCTGTAGATCCGAAATCGGGATATACAAGAAGATTGGTTACCTATAATAAAGACAAAGGATACAGAATAGAAAAAGTAGAATTTTACGATAGAAAAAATTCACTTTTAAAGACCTTAATCTACTCCGATTATAATGTATATAAAGGAAAATTCTGGAGAGCCGGTACTTTTAACATGGTTAATCACCAAACAAATAAAGAAACAAAATTAGAATTTAGTGATTATAATTTTGAGATAAACCTTACTGAAGATGACTTTAGTCAAGTAGCTTTAAAAAGAGCGGGTAAATAAAATAGTATAAAATAAGGCAAGTCAGTAGTTATTTATTGTTTTTGGTTGAGTATAAAATGACCTTCTGACTGCCTTATTATAATTTCAAGATAGATGAAGATGAAATTTAAAAAATTAATAGTTGTATTTTTTCTAAGTAGTTATGGATCGGCCATTCATGTAAATGCCCAGACAAAGGAGAAAGAAAAATACACCCAAGAATTTGAATTGGAAATAAAAGGTGAATATAGATACTTTTATAATTCGGCCCAATTTTCAGAACAAGCAAGCCAGTTTCCTTCCGTAGCGTTCACCCCAAAATATACAATTGAATGGAGTAAAGGGAGAGAAAGTCTTAACTTTACTGGTTTTATTCGTTTTGATAGAGATAAAAATAGAAGCCATGCAGATGTACGTGAGCTGTATTACCAAAAAGCAAAAAGTAATTGGGAGCTAAATATTGGTCTTAAAAAAGTGTACTGGGGTGTAACAGAAAGCAATCATTTGGTAGATATTATCAATCAAACAGATGTTACAGAATCTTTTGATGGAGAAGAAAAATTGGGGCAACCAATGGTGCAATTTACTTGGAGTACCAATACCTATGGTAGTTTCGATTTTTTCTATTTACCGTACCATAGAAAAAGAACATTTAATGGTGAAAAAGGGCGTTTACGCTTTTCTACTGTTATTGATAAAAATGCTATTACCTATGAAAGTGGCGCAGAAGAATGGCGCCAAGATTTGGCAATGAGATGGAGCCATTATATGGGTGCTTTTGATATTGGGGTTTCTCATTTTTATGGAAATGGGAGAGAACCTTTAATTTCTTTTGATCAATTTGGAAATGTGAATGCCATGTATCCTGTGATCAACCAAACTGGGTTAGATTTACAAGTAACACAAAATGCCTTTTTATGGAAACTAGAAGCTATTTATAGAAGCTCTAAAGCGCAAGATTTCACAGCTGTAGTTGCTGGTTTGGAATATACATTTAGTAATATTAATGGCAATGGGTTGGATATTGGTGTAATTGGAGAATATTTATACGATGATAGAAATGAGTTGGCGTTAAGTAGCTTACAGAATGATGTCTTTTTTGGAAGTAGAATCGCTTTTAATGATGTAAAGGACACCTCTATTTTAATAGGTGGAATTGCAGATTTAGAAAAGAGCAGTAAAATATTCAGTATCGAAGCATCCCGGCGAATCGGTAATAGTTGGAAAGCAGAATTTGAGGCTCGTATTTTTAGCAATATAGATTCTCAAGATATGCTCCTCTCAAACTTTAAAGAAGATAGCTTTTTAAAGTTTTCAATTTCTAAATTTTTTTAATGTAAATCACTGTAAATAAGCAGTTAAGACTGTTTATTTCATTTTGTTTTGTATCTTTAGTAAAAAAACAAAATGCTATTTAAATTGAACAAAAACACCCGTCAGGTAGTACCATATATCCAGCGATCAATTTTTATATTGTTCGTTGGATTTTCTGTTTCAGCACAAACTATAGAGGACATTTCTTTTGGAACAGAGGATACCTTTGAAGTTGTTACTTGGAATATAGAGCACTTTCCAAAGAAAAATCAAACTACAATAGGATATGTGCATCGAATTTTAAAAGCAATAGATGCTGATGTTTATGCCATTCAAGAGGTTGAAAATATCAATGATTTTAATCAATTAGTAAATGGGTTAAGCGAGTATGAAGGATATTTAGAATCGACCTATTTTGCAGGACTGGCATATATTTATAAAAAAGAGCTGGTTCAAATAAATTCGATCTATGAAATTTATACGACCTCAGAATATTGGAAAGCATTTCCAAGATCTCCCATGGTTATGGATTTAACTTTTAATGGAGAACGCTTAATCATCATTAACAATCATTTTAAATGCTGTGGAGATGGATTGCTTGTAACTACAAATCAGAATGATGAAGAAGCTAGAAGACACAAAGCTAGTATGCTATTAAAACAATATATAGATGCTAATTTCGCCAATTTAAATGTACTACTGGTGGGAGATTTAAATGACCGTTTAACAGACACTGTTGCAAATAATGTATTCAAGCCCTATTTTGATGATTCAGAAAACTACAAATTTGTAGATTATGAAATTGCCACAGGAAATTCAACAGGATGGTCTTTTCCGTCTTGGCCGTCACATGTAGATCATATATTAATTAGCAATGAGTTATTTGATGAATTTGCCAATGATGACACTGTAATTGACGTTTTAAAAGTAGAGGAGTATATAGAAGGTGGTTGGAATTCCTATGACAATGAAATTACCGATCATAGGCCTGTTGCCTTCAAATTTAAATTAAACAAGGCACTAAATACTGAGGATGAAAAGTTACAAATAGAACATTTTACTAATTATCCAAATCCTTTTATAACGAGCACTACATTTTCTTTTAACACATTTCTTGAGTCTGGAAAAATAGAGGTTTTCAATATTTTAAGTCAAAAAGTTTATTCGAATACAATTACCATTGGACAACGTTCTGTTCTTTGGGAAGCAAAAAATATTCCACATGGAATTTACATCGCTAGGTTGTCGGTAAATAATAGAAAAATTGCAACATTGAAGCTTATATTAAATAAATAAAACTTTCTGTTTTCTAAAGAAATCAAGGCTTATTTACAGAAAAGATTTAAAATTCTAATAATTTTAATAAATCTAAAGTAAATTGTATCTTTGCAGGATAGAAACCGCTTAAACATATTAAATTACCTATGGCAAAATCACAGCAAACATATAACAAGAGTGAAAAGGAGAAGAAACGTTTAAAAAAACGTGAGTTGAAGAAGAAGAAAATGGAAGCTCGTAAGTTAGACGTTAAAGAGAATGGATCAAAAGGAATTGAGTTTGCTTATGTAGATCATGATGGTAATTTAACAGATACTCCGCCAGATCCAACGCTTAAAGTTGAAGTTGATATAGAAGACATTATATTAGGAATTCCTAAGAAAGAAGAAGGAGAAGCAGAAGACCCAATTAGAAAAGGAAAAGTTTCTTTCTTTGATAGCTCTAAAGGTTTTGGTTTTATTGTTGATTCTGACAATCAAGAAAAATACTTTACACATGTTAGTGGTTTAATAGATGAAATCGCTGAAAACGATAAAGTTACTTTTGAATTGGAAAAAGGAATGAAAGGAATGAATGCTGTAAAAGTTACCTTGCAAAAATAAGTAAAACTGTTATAATATATATAAGCCAGTCGTGTGATGAAAATCCTAACGACTGGCTTTTTGTATGTAATAGCAGCATTGCTAATTATTTTTATAGCATCCTTGTCTATATTTTATCGTTCCACTTTTAGAATCGGCCCAGACAAAAGTTAGTGAGTTATCATCAGAACACATTGAGATAGGACTCTCTGGATTTATGAAAACAGAAGTCATTTCCTTCTCTTTTGTCCAACCTGCCTGATTTAAAGTTCCATATCCATTAGAATATTGATTGCTTGCAGAATAAACACCTGTAAGTCCAAATACCTCTGTATATGCATTTGTAATATCTGGATACCCTCCACGATGCACTAAATGCATTTCGCCAGAGAATGTTGCCATAGTCATATTTCCTAAATTTTGATATTCATTTGCCAACGCAGCCATTTTTTTAGAAAAATGACCAATTGGGTAATCAGTTACCGACCATTCATGCAAAGAAGTGTCATTTTCTGGAGCAGGATTTCCTTTAAAGTCTTCTGCTTTAAATGAGTTAAAGTCACCGGTATTGTAGGAGGTCATTCTCATTTTACGCGTGTTTCTTTCTTTGTATGCTAAGAAAAGAGAGGCGCCAACCTGTCCTAAAGTTATTGGGCCGTCTGTTATTTGATTTACCGGAACAGTAGTTCCAGAAAATCCTGTTGCATTGCCCTGCATAGATTGTAAAAATCCATTGGCAGAAGTCCAACATAACATTAATTTATTAACCGAATCAGCCATGTCATAATAGGTTGTTAAGGCAAAACTACCGGCTACTATTATTCCTAAATTACGAGAGTCAGACCATGTATTTGTTGTGGCATCATACTGTGTAGCGCTCAATTCATTTTCTGAATTTTTAGTAATTAGTACACTGGTTCCATCGATAGCTGCAAGAGCAATTTGTCCCACGGCCTTAAAACCCAAATCGTGAGGAGTGTTCCAATTTGTTTTGTTTAGGATGCTACTAAATAGCTCGTTGTTTGTATTTGCGAAAACCAAGTGTTCACCCTCTGTTCCGCTGGTAATTGCCAACGAATTCCCTGCTACAAACTCACTATCTATTGGAATATTCCAAGCAAAAGATTCTCCCCATAGAAAGCGAAACCAATTGGCTCCAAAGTCATTTTTATTTAGAGAGTCTAGCTGGAAATTTTCTTCAACTGTTCGAATCAAATTGTAATGATTATATGGCGTAGAAATTGTAGTTCCAGGTACAATCATGTCCCCCAATAGAACGGTGTAAATTTGATTTGGACCGTCATAATTAGTATCATAACCTACAGCACTAAAATCTGCTTCATCAAAGGTAATTACTAGTAGCGTCCCCTTTGGTACATTTGACTGTTTCCACGCTTTCTGAGGATCTGTTAGTAGTAAATCTACGTCCAAGTTTAGTCCTAAGGATGGCAAACAAGTTTCAGTTCCTCCTTGAATTTTAGTGCTTGGAATATCACCTAAAAACACATGTTCCAACCAGGCAGATAATTGTGGAATTAATTGTGTTCGTGGGTTGGTATCAATATGTGTATTGTATAGATAATGTCCATCATTCCAAATATCTGGTGTAAACCAGCTATATTCTGGTAGTGTATCATGAGCAACATCATTCCAAAACTCGGCATCACTTACAATTTTATTCCACCTACTTTCGTCTTTCTGAATGGTATGGAATGAAGCAAAGGCATTGTGCTTTCTATAATACCTAGAGAGCTCTTTTGAATTTGCTGGAGGGTACTGTGTAATTGGTTGCTCATTAGATGGATAATTTGGAGTTTCCCAGGATTTCTTCCAAGGATCTCCAGGATAGGCTTCCATATACGCTTTCCAGCTTACGTTCTTTGCTTCTAATAAATCTACAAGTGTATCTTGTAGTAATGGTGCTACTGGAGGCGTGTCGTTAGTAACGCCGCATACTTCTCCTGCTAAAGAAGCGAGATAATTGGTTTGTGAAGGATGAAATGCCCCAAAATAATTGGTCATATCTGCCCCGGCAGCGGTTAACTTCTTTAAAAAGGGGTTTTGCATTGCATAACTCCTGTATTGATTCTCAAACATCACGGTAATAATACGATCAAAAGGTTTTTTCATAATGGGTATTCAATAAAATTAAGTGGCTCATTTTGAACCATTTTTGTGACTATAATTCACCGTCAAAGTATAAAATACCACAGGATATGTATAGCGTATTTTTACCTGTTTATCAGATACTTCTTTAGCTGTTTAAAATTAATAGATGTTTTAAATGACCTTGTCATTTTTAAATCTAGCGGTATCAATAACGAAACCAAAGTCAACATCAGTAGATCTACTTGTTTGAAATTCAGGTATATATACGCGTGTAGGTTCTGAATCATGTCTATATATTTGTTTTTGAGCTTACTCATTATGTGATATGAACCTTGTTTTTGACAAATCATATGTAGTCAATTTAGTAATCTCTTTAACCTAATTAAAACTAAACTACAAATGAAAAACCGCCTCACAAAAATTTGCAGCCTAACTGTTGGCATACTTTTTTCTGTACTGATTACAAGTTGTAAAGACAGTTCAGTAGATTCTTATGGCTCTGCTATTGATAAAGATTGTCCAAAACCATTAGCGTGGCTTAAAGAAAATCCGATTCCAGCACCAGACTATGCTAAGTTCCCTTGTGGATATACACTCGAAATAAATGGAGGCGCTAGTAATAAGGCATTTCATGAAATTTCTTGGCAGTACTTTCTTTGGTTGACAGAAAAAGTAACAGTAAATTCAGAAACAATGCTGCGTTTTGAATCGATGTATAATGACGAGTCTATTAATATAGAAGACCCAACCGATCCAAAAGGATTTGAACATATTCTTGGAGGTATTCAACAAGCAGGATCAAACAGTGTATTGGTAGACGAAAACCATCGTGCCGTCTATACTACAATGATGATTGATTCTATCTACAGAAATTTTGTAGTAAAAAACAATTTAAATAACCCAGATTCTCTAAGAGCATTCGCTGCAACTACAAATTTCCCTGTCGGGGCAATGTCCATGAAAGCGGCTTGGAAAATAGTTCCAAAAGGTCAGGAAGCACCTAAAGGAGCTTATACAAGAAGATCAAAACTATACACTGTTGTAAAGATAAATGGAAACCTAACGACTTCTGATACGTATAAAAATCCAGCATTAAGAGAAACCATTGAAGAAACAGTTGCTTTGGTTGGGTTTCATATTGCAGTTGTTGTGAAAGGGCATCCAGAATTTATTTGGGCTACTTTTGAGCACAATGATAATACGACAAACGCTTCGGTTAAAAATGAAAAACAAAACCCCAATTACACATTCTTAAGCTTTAATGTTAGTAATAACGGAGCTTTATCAGTAGATTCTGATTCTCAACAAATTTCACAAGCATATGGAATTAACCCAACAACACAAGTTCTACGTATACATCAATTTGGAGGGGGGACTGTTCGGAACCAAAAGAACATTGCTGCACTAAATAAAAAGGTTTATAAAAGTATAGATTCTACCTCTATGTGGCAAAATTATCATGAGGTGGGCGCAGTTTGGTTTAATCAAACTGATGCACTAATTCCAGACTGGGCATTAACAACTAACGACACAATAGAAACAGGCTCGAAAACATTATCAAATTCTGTGATTGAAACATTTACACAAGATTCATTCAATCAAAACAGCTGCTTTTCTTGTCATAATACGACACAGTACAATTCATCAATGGGAATTCCTATAGAAGGGAAAAATGTATTAACCAGTCATATACTGCTTAAAAATTATGCAAATTCAGAAAGTACTGATGCTACCAATAAAATGGTAGATAGAAATAAATAATGGCCTCAACCCTCATAAATAAACTTAAAAGATATGTCAAATAACAATATATTTAGAATACATCCCTCAATAGGGATTGCACGTGTAGGAAACAGTGAAGAATACTATTTAGGTCCTGAGACGATGGCCGGAATGGATGGTTTAAATGATTCTGAAACCGTGGGTGGCCTTCCTATTAAAAAAGGACATGAATCACAAACCATTACCAGTGATGATTTACGTGATGTAGATGGTAAGTTGAAAAGACAAGCGGCTCGGTTTAAAATCTACGGATATACTGATAGCGAAATTCAACAGTACCCTACACAAGCTGGATCAGAAATAAAGGTAAATAGTAGTGTTGAAATCGATGGATCTACTAAAATTGTGAAAACAATTTTATGGCAAGTTCATTTGGCAAATAAAAAAGCTAATAGTTGGATCGAACCAGAACAAGGAATCTCTGCGTACAATAATAAAGGGCAAACACCATTTATTAGAAACCCCAAATTTCCTGGTTCAGCACCAATGACAGGTGTGAATGAAGAAGAAAATACATGTACAAATTCTCATGAGATATTTGCAGAAAAGGCACGTAGAGAGACACTAGTAATAGATGCCGGACCTCATGTTGTGAGTTTGGGAGGTCAAGAATCAGTTGGTTTTAATAGTAATGGAAAAAATAAGGTTATTTCAGGGGCAACTACAATAGGTGTCAGCTACCCGATACAATTCCCAACATACAATGGAGAAGCACCAGAGAATGAAACCATTGAATCTTTGGGAGCAATGGAGACCGATGAGTATGGTCGATTGATTGTAATTGGTGCCTATGGTAAAGCTTCTGGTTTTAAAGACGCAGGAGTATATGATGCTAGTGCTACTTTAGAGAATGCCGTAAATAATGACTGTTGGTATGATGATACAGCAGATGGACCGGTTACAGCGGTTCTCGTATTTACAGACGGAACCACTTATGATGTAGAAGGAAGTTCTTGGGTTGTAACTTCAGACCCTTCTTATGCACCACAAATAGCAAATGTTGTTTCTCTTTGGGAAGATATGTACAATACATGGGTAGAAGAATTTGATTTAGAACCTAGTTTATATACCTCTGATGGACCTGTAACACCGGTTGATAATAAGGCGTATAATTTAGGAGAAGGATACAATGAAAAATACGCTCCAAAATTTGACAGTCAGGTAAAACCTATATTGAACGCTGCCAATTTGCAAATGTGGGCAACAAACCTTGTTTCAAAAGGAGAGGGAGCACATAAATCTATTGCCAATATGCCAATGAAAGATCCGCAATGGAAAGAAGTGATGGACTTCATTAGAAACCCTAATATAGCCAACAATAATGATGATCCCCAAAATGCAACTCGTATGCCTTTGTCTTTAGGAGATTCTGGCACGCCAGCAGATAATTTCTTGGCCATTTCAAGAACACAATATTTCTTCATGTACCAGTGGTTGATTAGAGGGGTAATTGATACTGGAGATGCCTTAGGAGCAGGTGAATTATTAGATCGAAACATTTTAGGAAATTGTCTAGGAGGTCGATTTAGTCCAGGGATTGAAATGACCTTTATCATTCGTGATACCAATCTATACCAAAGTTGGAAAGAAGGGACAACCTATTCGCCAGCAGGTCCTTTTAGAATTGATATGGACATTATGGATTACCATAATTTACAAACTCCTGCATTAGGGGTAGGTTATACACCCGTAAATTCTGCAAAAGTGGAGCCAGGTGATATTTGTAAATTTATGTCAATTCCTTGGCATACAGATTACAATTCATGCGCAACACATACTACGGTTCCTAACGAACAAAGAAGTAAAATGACCTATTGGTCTTGGCCGGCACAACGACCAGTGGCTGTATATACCTATGAAGATTTAGTATGTAGTGAAAAAAACACTTTAGAGATACAACGTTTTTCAGTTAGGGGAGAAGGAACTAGTGCTTATTACGATGTAAATGCACCAAACCATATCAAAGTTCAAAACACAGGAACTGCTTCTGCAAGGGTAGGAAGGTACCAAAATTATATAGATTTTTTAAGCAACTGGCAAAATGTAGGGACGATTATTCAGGGATCTTCGATTCAACAAACGGCTGAAGAAAAAGCAAAAAATATACCAACGAAATTGCTGAAAGAATCGTTTTTGGAAGTAGAAAGTAATTTTGAAAAAGACGATAGTAATGAAGTAATGTCAGGTCCAATTGAAGAGAGCCATGCTGTGGAAGAGCCTATTGCTGTTTGTCCACATATGGCTAAGGTTGCAGATAAATAATAATAATATCCGTAGTAAAGATACCTATGAAAAACTCCTATTCTGTTGTTATTATTGGCGGTGGCCCCGCTGGATGCTCTTGTGCTATTGCATTGAAAAAAAAGGGCATACAAGATATTCTAGTTATTGAAGCTGGAGATTACTCTAAATTTGTGATTGGCGAAAGCATTCCTCCAAACTCAAAGAGAATATTAAATTCTTTGGGGGTGTTTAAAGAATTCTCTAAAGAAAATCATCTCCCTTGTTACGGCGTTTGTTCCTACTGGGGAGATGATAAAAGAGGGTATAATGACACTGTTTTGAGTCCTTTTGGACATGGGTGGCATTTAGACAGAAGGAAGTTTAATCGATTTTTGGCGAAACAAGCTCAAAATAAGGGAGTTGTAGTAGAAACCAATGCCACTTTTAAAAAAGGCACTTCGTTAAACAATGGCAATTTTTCGATTCGATATACGCAGCGAGATAAAGAAATCCAAGTGACTTCTAAATTTGTAGTGGATGCTTCTGGAGCTCGGAGTCTTTTTGCTCAACAACAAGGTCGAATACCAATTGAAGGGGAACCCTTGATTTGTTTGGGTAGGCGTTTTAAAATTGATAAAGAAGCTAAAATATCTTCTTTAACAAGAATTGAAGCTGTTGAAAATGGTTGGTGGTATGGAGCAAAACTTCCAAATAATGAAATGCTGATTGCTTTTTATACGCATCACGAATTATTAAAAAACACAAAAATGCATCAGGTAGCCCATTGGATGCAAGCCTTGAACAAAACGGTTAGTATTAAGAGTGGAGTGCAAGAGAATATGGCACTTGATAGAACCATAAAAGGGTTTTTAGCACGTTCTTTTTGTTTAGATAGCGTCACTGGAAAAAATTGGTTGGCCATTGGAGACGCAGCCTCGGCCTACGACCCCATTACATCTAGGGGTATTTACAAATCACTTACTGATGGAAATTTCGCCGCTGAATGTATTTCTAAAATACTTAATAATACCACACATTCATTGACTGAATTTGAAGTGTATATAAATCAGAACTACAAAAATTACCTATACGAACGTACACATTACTATAGTTCTGAACAACGTTGGAAGGGGAGTTCATTTTGGAATAAATTTCAACAAGCTGCCTATCATGATAGAAATGATCTAGTTTCTTAACTTCCTAAATAAAGTAAACACCCATTTTGCGTATTTTGGAACTCTAATTAATGAAGATTAATCTACAGATTGTAAAGGATTACAAACGGTAGTTGCGTTTTCTTTTGAACTTTTACATGAAGCACTTGTTCGTTTTTTTCAAATTGGTAGTTTATGCTTTTTAATAGGACATCCATTATAAATTAGGCGTTTCCTTATAAATCTTCAATAGCACATTTACCATTAAAATTAAATTCAAATCCATAATAGTAACCACTATATTGTGCTGGCTGATAAGTGCCAAAAATTTTTAGCTTTCCATTTGGAGAAATGATAGGGAAAACGGGATATAATTTTGTTTTTATACTTTCTATTAGCTCATAACTTTTATTAAAAACTTGAATTAGTTTTTTTCCTTGCACTGCTGCATATAATTTTCCATCTGTACTAAATACAGCTTTAAAATAGTTTTCGCCAGTAATACTCTTTAAGCTTGCTTTTTTAGTTAAAGTTTCTAATTCTGTGACATCTCCATAATAAGAACTTATAAATTTATCCTTTGTTTCGTTCCAATTAATAAGAAAAGGATCAAAGTGAGGTTGATTGCTTGAGTTAGCGTTCGTTGTGTATTTAATTTCAGGCCAGCAATTATCTTTGTCTGGACAATTATTTACAGAAATCTCAGTAACATTAGCATAATGCCTATCTAAAAACAGTTGATGATTATCTTTTATAGTATACGCATAAATCCTTGGAAAATACCCCCACCCCAAGTTAACAGATAACCTTGTGGAAAGGTCAAAATATTTTAAAACATATTTATCGTGATAATAAATTCTACTTTTATCAATTGAAAAAGAAGTTAATTTTTCATTAATTTCAACCTTAAAAGTATCTTCAATAGTATAGGTCTCCTTGTCAATTTTATTGAAATTCCCCTTAGAGTCAGTTACATAAATATACTTATTATCAACTATACGAAATACGACATTGTAATCAAAACCATCTCCCAATAAAACTGTTTTTTCAATGCTGTTTGTGGTACTATTGTATTTTACTAATTTGTTGTCATTTATTGAGGTGTCCAAAATGTGAATGATGCCATTTTTATTGGGATCCATTTCTACCTGTAATGGAACTTTACTAAAAGTTAAAATATTTCTATTATAAGCTTTAGGTTCACATTCTATAAAAAATATTTCTGGACTTTGCCCTTGAGTTAATATTTGATCCACATAATAACCTATTCTAATTGAATACGTTATTTCAGGAGAATATGGAGGGTTCATATCAACGAATGAGCTATCATTTGAAGGGATATTCCCTATAGATTGGAATGTTAAGTTATCCTTTTCATCTAGATGTTTTCTTTTGATTTCAAAACTAGTAATAATTACATTTGTTGATCTTTCGAGGTCCCAGCTAATTCTAACTTGATCATTAGATGATGCCTCAATATTTGTGATAAAAACACTAATAGTAGGAGGGATATCATCGGATTTACTACATCCATTTAATAATAAGGATATTATTAATACGATTAATAAATTAGGTTTTTTATAAAATTCCATTTAACAATTCTTTTTTCAATTTAAAAGTAGCACTTTCTATATAACCGTTATATAAACCACCATCTGCATGGTAGTATATCTTGTTTTTTAAGGAGAAAAAATTGCCTATATTTCTATCAAATGATCCCACTGGTATGGAAACCATATTTTGAACATTAAAGATATCATACATAAAAATTTTAGTTGTTGAAATGTTCGTTGGTTTGCCAATAATGGTATTGTTATATTTAAATAGCAATATACGTTCGTTGAGTTTTTCTGTAGTTAAATTACTATTTATTTTATAGGTTTCATTATAGATGTCAACATACAAATGATTGTCATGAAAGATTGATTTAGCAACTCTTTTTCTCCAAAATTCACTGCTAATTTTAGCGTTATCAATTACCTCCCAGCGATTCTCGTTCGGTATATATCGATAGCCAGTATTAGAATTTATTGTTTGACCGTTTTCATAAGTTTTACCGTATAAAACATATAAATTATTATTTGTATAAAAAAATGCAGAGTCATACAAGCTTTCATGAAACGGAGATGAAATTTTTATCTCAGAAAAATCATTTAAACTTAAGACGGTAAGCTCATTAACACTCATCGCCACGCCTTTGTGAAGATACAAAGAATGATTATTGTCAAAAGTGACTTGATTTAAATACCCTTTAAAGTTAAACTTTTCTATTCTTGTCCATTTTTCCGTTATCGGGGAAAACTCATAAAGTCTTACTGTCGGGAATTCATCGATAGAGTTTATTTTAGCTGATGTAAATGCATATGCTTTATCATTATACACAAAAACCTGACTGTTTAAGTGTGGTATGGTATCAACTAGAACACCTAAATTTCCAATTTCTAAATTCAATTTTAAATTACTCTCTAACCCCGCCGTTTTATAGACAATCTCTTTGATGTAGAAATCCGAGAATGGGCCATAAGGAACACTTATACTAAGCTTTGAGTTTTGTGATGTGAAATGACATTTTACTCCGTTAAGAAATATTTCTCCAAATTTATTATTTGGATTAAAGTTTTTGCCGTTTAAAATTAACTGCCCTCGTATCCAAGCTTTATCATTATTTACACTTTCAAGTATAGGTTTTTTCAAGGAAAGTTTAAGGTTTGAAGTTACTTCTTGTAATTGAGCAGTTACTTTTATTTGCAAATCAGAATCCTCTATATTTGTAGGAATATATATTTCTAGTTGGTTACTGCTCGCAGTAATAATAGTTGCCCTGCTACCATTTACAACAACCTCTACGGCTTCTTTATCATCATCAAAGTAATTTCCATAAATAGTTAACTTTTCATTAAATGTTATCTCTGAATTACCGTAACGGGTAATTAATGGGGAGGTTAATCTAAAGCCGGTATTTAATATATCTTCATTAGTTTTTAAATCAATAACTCTTAAAGTAGGGTTATATCTCTTTAGGTTTTTAGGAATAGTTGCTATTATTATAGATTCACTAATAACATATATTGGGGCCTTAATTTGATCAAAGAATACTTGTACTTTGTTTTGCTTTAAATTATTTCCTTCAATTCTAATTGTACCACCCAAAACACCAGTTGCCTCATAGTTAGATATATCCTGTGCTGGAATAATGCTGTTTTTGCTGCAAGAAACAAAAAAGAGTGAAATTATTATAGGGTAAATTAGTAGTAGCTTTTTCATTTTTTTTAACAAATATATGAGAAATTATTTAATGCCGTATAAGCATCTGGAAGCTATGAAATATAAATGGATCACTTTTTGAAGTTAATTAACTTTGTATTTATTACTTTCTTTATATAAACCAAATACTTAGTGTGTTTTTATAGCTAGTTTCCTATAAACTGTGGTTATCTTTGCAGTTCTAAAAATAAGAAGAGCAAATCCATTTTCTATCATGGCAAATCATATAAAAAATCAAGAAGAAATACTAAGTAAATTAAATATTTACCAGTTAAACAACATGCAAGAGGAGGCAATTTCTGCTATTGAAAAAAATGTGAATACCATATTATTATCTCCAACAGGAACTGGTAAAACATTGGCTTTTGTTTTGCCTTTGTTAAAATTATTAGATCCAGAAATTAAAGAAGTGCAAGCATTAATTTTAGTTCCATCTCGTGAATTGGCCATCCAAATTGAGCAGGTTATTCGTTCTATGGGGTCTGGGCATAAAGTAAACGCGGTGTATGGCGGTAGACCAATGTCAAAAGATAAGATCGAATTGAAACACATTCCGGCAATTCTAATTGGAACTCCTGGGAGAATTTCTGATCATTTTAGCAACGATCGTTTCTCAAAAGAGTTCATTAAAACATTGGTTTTAGATGAGTTTGACAAGTCTTTAGAAGTTGGATTTGAATATGAAATGAGAGGCATCATCAATCAAATTAATAGTGTAAATAAGCGCATTTTAACATCTGCAACAGAGGGGGTTGAGATTCCTGATTTCGTACGATTAGATCAGCCAAATACCATAAATTACTTAGGAACAAAAACGTCTAAGCTAACGTTGAAAACGGTTATTTCTCCGGCAAAGAACAAATTAAACACCTTATTGCATTTGTTAAATTTTATTGGAAATCAACAAGGAATTGTTTTTTGTAATTTAAAAGACAGTATTCAAAATGTAAGTACTTTCTTAGATAGCAAAAACATTAGTCATGGTTGCTTTAATGGTGGCATGGAGCAAAAAGATAGAGAACGTTCTTTAATTAAATTTAGAAATGGAACCAACCAATTATTAATTGCAACTGATTTAGCGGCAAGAGGAATTGATATTCCAGAAATGAAATACATCATTCATTACGAATTGCCCATCTATAAAGAAGAATTCACCCATAGAAATGGACGTACAGCAAGAGTTTCAGCCAAAGGAACCGCTTTTGTTTTAAAATGGAAAGACGAGCGATTACCTGACTTTATTAAAAATTCAGCTGTACAAGATATAAGTACACAAGCAGTACGTAAACCTGTCTTTTGGGATACATTATTTGTTTCTGGAGGCAGAAAAGATAAAATATCTAAAGGAGACATTGCTGGTTTGTTTTTAAAACAAGGGGGCCTTACTAAAGATCAATTAGGAATGATTGAATTAAAACAAGATTGTGCATTTGTTGCAATTCCTGCTACAATGGCAACTGCATTGGTAGAAAAACTAAACAACACACGTCTTAAAAAGAAAAAAGTAAGAGTCACTAAAATCTAAATAGTTCTATTTAAAAGAACCATACTATCATTACAAAAATACACGTTATGTCTACACCATTTTCAGCCTTAGGAATTAATGCACAAATTCAACAAAGTTTAGTAGAATTACAGATTTCCGTACCTACAGACATTCAGCAAAAAACAATTCCAGTACTATTAAACCAAAAAGAAGATGTAGTGGCTTTGGCAAAAACGGGGACTGGTAAAACAGCTGCCTTTGGTTTACCATTGTTACAGCTAATAGATACTGAGAATTCTAATATTCAAGCTATTGTGTTGGCACCTACAAGAGAGTTGGGACAACAGATTTATAACAATTTGGTTTCTTTTGCAGCAAACAGCCCAGAAATCTCAATAGCAGTTGTTTGTGGTGGGATACCAATTAAACCACAAATAGAACGTTTACAATCAGATACCCATATTGTAGTTGCTACACCTGGTCGTTTGGCAGATTTAATTAAGCGTAGTGCAATAGACGTTAAGAATATTTCATATTTCATTTTAGATGAAGCAGATGAAATGGTAAGTGCATTGAAAGAAGGATTGGATAGTATTATCAAAGAAATTCCTAAAACCAGAAGAACCTTTCTTTTTACAGCAACAATGCCAGGTGCAATTAAGCAATTGGTTCAGAATTATATGTCTAAACATATCGTTCAAATTGAAGCAGATATGACTACCGTTGGTCACCAAGGAATAGCGCATCAATATGTGGTTGTAGAACCTATAGAAAAACTAGAAGTACTATTGCATTTTTTAAATTCGAAAGAAGGGCAAAGAGGAATTATCTTCTGTAAAACCAAAGCAGCCGTTAATAAATTAGCAAAGAATCTTGCCATCAATAAATTTTCTTCGGGAGCAATTCATGGTAGCTTAACCCAAGGAATTCGTGATCGAATCATGGGGCAATTTAGAGAAGGCTATATTGATATTTTGGTGGCTACAGATTTAGCTGCTCGTGGAATCGATGTAAAAGAGATTTCCTATGTTGTAAATTATCATTTACCCGATACATATGATGCATATGTGCATCGAAGCGGACGTACCGCTAGAGCCGGAGCAACAGGACTTTCTTTAACCATTTTACAACAAGAAGAAGTAATCGATATTGCTGATTTTGAAAAGGAATTAGGAATTGTGTTTCATCCTTTCAAAAAAGCAGATGCTCAAAGTATAGAAGAAAATAATGGCTTGTTATGGGCAAAAAAGATCTTTAAAACCAAACCAAATCGAACTATTTCAGAAGAATTTAGAAGAAAGGTAAGAACAGTTTTTCATCACTTAACAAAAGAGGAGTTGATAGAAAAAGTGTTGGCGAATCACTTGGCCCAAAACAGTTCTTCAACCTTAAAAGAAGCCCATTCTAAAAAGAAATAAGTGCATTGAAAAAAAATTATATTGACTAAAAAAAGTCCTGCTCTAGCGGGACTTTTTTTGCAATAAAGAGAAATGAATAGAATGAAATAACATTCGAATAATTTGGTGTTTCCAACATTAAAAAATTATGTTTGTATTGAAAACGAAAAAAAATGAAAAAGAAATACCTAATTGCGCTACTTAGTTTTATTCCTTATTTAATAAATGCCCAATTAAAATACCCCATTACAAAAAAGGAAAAAGTAATAGATATCTATCACAACATAAAGGTTACTGATAATTACCAATGGTTAGAAAATACGAATGACTTAGATGTCAGTGATTGGGTGAAAAAGCAAAATAAAATTTCGTTAAAATATTTAAAGAAACTAGCAAATTCAAATCGCTCTAACGCAAGAATAAAAGAACTACGTTGGTATGAAATGAATTATGACTCCAACACTGAGTATAAGAAGAATGATAAAATGTACTATAGGTTAATGTACCCAGGGCGTAATTCTTCAGCGAATATTTATTATAAAAAAGGAAACAAAGGTCAGTATGAAAAGTTGATTGGTCCAACATCAATTTCTAGAAAAGATAGAATTAATTTTAAGAGACTAACCCCCTCTAATAACGATAGATTTTTAGCGTATCAATACAATAGAAATGGTAGTGATTGGAAAGAAATTAAAATTGTAGGAATAAAAAAGAGACACTATTTTAAAGAAGTATTGAAAGAAGTTTTATCGCCTCAGATTAACTGGTATGGCCAAGGGTTTTTCTACATAAAACATAAATATAATGCTAAAAAAGTATCGAGAACCTTTCCCGAAGTGCTGTATCACAATTTGGACACTCCACAGTCTGAAGATATAAAGGTTCTTAATGTGAATACTAAAAATGAATCGTTAAGTATGTATGGAACAAAAAATCAAAGTTTATACGTCATTAAGAAATCAGATAAATCTAAAAATAAGTTTAGCTACTATTATTTAAAGCCAAAAAGCGATAAAAAAGAATTTAAACCATTATTTGAAAACATCAAATATGACATGTTTGTTGCTAGGTTTAAATCAGATACTGCTATTGTTACCACACGAATAAAGAATAAAAAATATTTGATCTCTATTCCAATCAATCAACCAAAGAAATGGGCGCTCTTAACCCCTTCTTATAAAGACGCTGTGTTTACAGATTATGCATTTACAGATAAAAAAATTGTTACTTCTTACCAATCGAAAAAATCGTCAATAATAGCAATTTCAGATTTTAAAGGAAAGGTATTAGGGGAAATTGTCACTCCCGAAGGATTAAGTGTAAGTAGGCTCTATTATGATAAAGAGAAGAAAGAATTGACATTTAAATTGTCTTCATATACTGTGCCACCTGTGACGTGTATGGTTGATTTAACTACCTATACTTTTAAGTATCTAGGGAAAACTGAAGTAAGTTTTGATGCCAAAAAGTATAAGTTTATGAGAAAAGAATTTATTTCTCATGACGGACAAAAAGTACCGATGTTTATCGTGTATAAAGACTCCATTATTAAAAATGGTAATACTCCTTTCTTATTAAAAACGTATGGAGGATATGGAAATATTGCTACCCCATCATTTGACCCTGGAATTATTTATTTTATTGAGAATGGAGGAGCATTTGCCTATGTACATATTAGAGGTGGAGGAGAATTTGGTTATGAATGGTGGCAGGAAGGTAGGAACTTAAAAAAGAAAAATGGGATTTTGGATTTTACAAAAGCCGCTGAATACCTAGTGAAAAAAGGATATACAAAACATAGAAACATAGGTATTATGGGGGCCTCTCACGGAGGTTTAATCGCTGCTGGCGCAATGACACATAAACCAAATTATTTTGGTGCAGCGGTCATTAATGTAGGCGCTTTAGATATGATTCGGATGGAGAGAACCGAAACAGGAGCATCTTATACAAATATTAGTGAGTTTGGTACGGTAAAAAAGAAAGATGAATTTTTAAATTTACTTTCGTATTCACCTTTTCACACGGTAAAAAATTCTGTAAATTACCCATCAACACTATTAATTACCGGGAGCAATGATACGCGAGTTCCTCCATATCAATCTTATAAGTTTGCAGCAAAATTACAAAGTGGAGTGCAGCAAAAAAATCCGATCTTATTATGGACACAAGATAAAGCTGGACATTATGGAGCCAATAAATACAATGATATCATTAATGAATCGAGGTATATCTATAGCTTCTTAATTAATGAACTCACTAAAGAATAATTATATTCTAGTTTTTAAAATGGTAATATATTGCTACTTATTTGGGATTCTAAATTCGAATTTTGTTGAATTTATGGATCAATTTAATTCAATGTATTTTTAATAAAGCTGTTTCTGCATGTCTTTTAAATAGCTCTCAACATCTATTGCTTGTCAGTTTTGTTCTCATTAATGAATGTGTATTTTGACATTTCACAGATATCTATTTGTAGGATTTTACATGCATATTTCAAATTTATAGCCCTTTAATGAAATAAATATCGGGAATGAAGAAGTAATATTTTGATACTCAATGTGCTGGTTCAGAGTGCGATTTATTCTAATAAATTGAAAATAAGTTAATTAATATTTTCTAAGTTAAAAAAATGACACCATATTTGCACCTGAATAAAGTATTAAATTTAATTACATTACAATGAGTAAAGGAACAGTAAAATTTTTCAATGAATCTAAAGGATTTGGATTCATCACTGAAGAAGGAGTTGATAAAGATCACTTCGTACACATCTCTGGATTAATTGACGAAATCCGTGAAGGAGATGACGTTGAGTTTGATCTACAAGAAGGAAAAAAAGGTTTAAACGCCGTAAACGTAAAAGTTATCTAAATAGAGACTTTAAGTTTTTAAAAAGCCCATCAGTATTGATGGGCTTTTTTTATTGCCCAATTCCCAAAGTAAATTCATTAAAAAGAGGTAGTTTTGCGCCCTGATAGGAAGCATGCTTTACATGCAAAAATAAAAAGAAGTCGTTTGATATGAGTGAAAATAAATCGGATTTAGGAGACATAACATCTTGTATTGCCACACTAGAAAATTTATTGAAAGATACCAATCAACTTTTCGAATTGCCAGAAGCGCAAAGAATAGCACTTTTTAAGGCGGCGGGTGAGTTAACGAGACCAAACCGTGCTGAATTTGAACGTCGAAGAAAAGATGCAAAAAAAGCTGCGAAACGTAAAATGATTGCCAAAGATACCCATGCAAGAAAAACTACGGGTATTCGTTCTGCGCGTGAAGCGGCATTATTTGTAGCTCCAAAATTACTAGGCGCTGCAGAAATTTCTGAAGACACCTTAGAATTAGAATCTCCAAGAAACTGTTATGTATGTAAAACCATATATACAAAACTGCATCATTTTTATGATACCATGTGTAAAGAATGTGGTGATTTAAACTATGCAAAACGTTTTCAAATTACCGATTTAAAGGATCAAGTAGCTGTAATAACTGGTTCTAGATTAAAAATAGGATACCACATTACATTGATGTTATTGCGTTCTGGAGCAACAGTAGTGGCTACTACACGTTTTCCAGCTGACTCTGCCATCCGTTTTTCTAAAGAAGAAGACTACAAGCATTGGAGTGATCGGTTGCATATTCACGGACTTGATTTAAGACATATCCCTAGTGTAGAGATATTTTGTAATTATATAGAACAAAAATACGATCGTTTAGATATATTAATTAATAACGCAGCACAAACGGTACGAAGACCTTCAGGTTTTTATTTTCATTTAATGGAGAATGAAAAACGTCCGGTAGATCAATTGCCAAAATTAGCGCAACCATTATTAAAGGACCATTCTGATTGCTTGCAAGAATTATCAAATTTAAGTGTTGGGACTTCAAAAACGAGTAAAAATAATGTATTGCCAGTGACTTGGCATGGACCAGAACCTGGAATTGGTTTGCGTAATTCGGCAGAACTATCTCAAATACCATATAGTTTTGACAACTCATTACAAACTGCAGAGGTTTTTCCAGAAGGGCAATTAGATGCAGATTTACAGCAAGTAGATTTAAGAAAGACCAATAGCTGGAGATTGAAATTAGGAGAAATTGAAACCACAGAAATGGTAGAAGTACAATTGGTAAATGCAGTAGCACCCTTTGTACTATGTAACCGTTTGTCTAATTTAATGATGAAAGAAAACACGGGTAAAAAACATATTATAAATGTTACTGCAATGGAAGGGAAGTTTCATCGATTTAAAAAAATAGACAGACACCCACATACAAATATGGCCAAAGCGGCCTTAAATATGTTAACACATACATCTGCATCTACTTTTGCCAAATCGGGTATTTATATGAATGCTGTTGATACAGGTTGGGTAACCGATGAAGATCCTGTTGAATTGTCTAAAAAGAAAGTAGATATTCACGATTTTCAACCACCTTTAGATATTGTAGATGGAGCTGCAAGAGTAATGGACCCCTTAATCGATGGAATTAATACGGGTAAGCATTGGTGTGGAAAATTTTTGAAAGATTATTTCCCTATTGATTGGTAGAAAATCCAAGGCTGACTCGTAAAAAACAGACTGTTTATAATCTCAATGTTTTTTTTAATTCCCAATAGAAATGAACCGAAATAACCTCGTAAATTATAAAAGTAATTGATTGATGTTTTGTCGATATGTTTTACCAATAGGAATTTTATGTTGCCCGATATGCAATAGATTTCCTTCTATCAAAACAATTTTGTTTTTGGCAATAATAAAGGATTTATGGACTCTTATAAACTGCGGTGACGGTAATAATTCTGCCAATGAAGAAAGTGTTTGATGTGTGACAATCATGTTGTCTTGTAAATGGATTTTTACATAGTTTCCATAGGCTTCAGTATATAAGATATCCGCTAGTTTTACTTGGTGATGCTTTTTATTGTCCTTGATAAAGATGCTTGATGTACCTGTTTTTTTTAATTGCTTTATAAGTTCACCTACTTTATTTGTAGCTGAAATAAACCGTTGAAAACTATAAGGTTTTAATAAGTAATCATCAATATTTAATTCATAGCCTTCCAATGCAAATTCTTTGTATGCTGTGGTAACAATAATTCTTGGTGGATTGCTAAGGGTTTTTAAAAAATCGAACCCAGAAAGTTTGGGCATATTGATGTCTAAAAAGAGTAAATCTACCGTGTTTTCGTTTAAATACGTGATCGCTTCAAAAGCATTATAACAACTTTTCTCATATGACAAATAAGAGATGTTACTTGCATACTCCTTTATAATTTGATGAGAGGCTGTTTCATCATCTACAATAATGTATTTTATCATCTTTTTAATAGTTCTAGTTTTGCAAAATACGTATTTCCAACATTATCACAAGTAAATTTATGAGCTTTTGGATAGTGTAAATGGAGCCGGTCTTTTAAGTTTTTTAAACCAATTCCTTTGTTTTTTGAAAGTGCATCCAAATCAAAGTTATTCTTGATAGAGAACACAATTTTTGAGTCATTTTCGTCCAATTCTAAATGTATAAATGCGTTATCTATTAGGCTTTCTACTCCATGTTTAAAGGCGTTTTCTAACAATATAATGAACAAAAGAGGAGGGACTTTTTCTTTTGTGTTTGCTATGTTTTGCTGAAAATCAATTTCAATTTTTTTATGATAACGTGCAGTTTGCAATTCAATAAAATTAGATAAATAATTAACCTCCTCTTCTAAAGTAACCATTTCTTCTTTTCCTTTATAAATAGTAAACCGCATCATTTCAGATAATTTTAGCACATATTCTTGAGCAGTATTTGGATCACTTTTAATTAAAGAATATAAATTATTTAAGGTATTAAAGAAAAAATGTGGGTTAATTTGGTTTTTCAAGAGTGCCAATTCGGCATTGGTTTTTTCATTCTTTAAAGTTTGAATATTTTTCCATTGCTTAAAAATCCAAGAAAATATGGCATAGGCAAAAATCAATGCAATACATGCTGCAAATACATCGGTGAGCCATAAATTGCCATTATGTAGCCAAAAACTGGGTTGCTCATCATCAACTTTATTGGACATGTTTATGCCAAAAATTAAGGCTCCAATGCTTATGAAAAAGGCAATTTTGTTGTCTGTTTTTGATGTCCATTGAAATTTAAACCAACCTCGTTTTACTATATAATAGGCACATAGGTACAAGATTACTAGGGCAACAAGGGTCATGGAAAAACGAAAGTATGGAGTAGCGACGTGATCTTTAAACCAATAACTCAATCCCCCTATGACTACGGAAAGAACTGTACCTAGATAAAAACGTTGTTTAAATATCATGTTTCAAAAATAGTAATTATTCTGGAAGAATTAATTTTACATTATTAGAAATATTTCTATCCAATCGGGTATAAGATGGATCGAGAGCGATGTATTTAGGAATGTGATTTACAACAAAACTAAATACCATTTCTTTAGCATTTATGAGTTGCGGTTTTAAATATAGTGTTTCATTTTCAGTAAACTGCTTTTGATGTTGTTCATAAACCCCCAACTCAATATACTCATTTATGTTAATTTTATCTTCTGTTCCATTTTTATTTGTTTGATAACGTTGTGCCGAAATACGAACATTTACTTCATACCGATTGTTATTTAATGCTTTGTATGTTGCCGTTTTTATACCTATATCATAGGTGATCACACGTTTAATCCAATCGTTTATTAGGGCGTGATTTTCTTTTGGAGCCACTGCATATAACTCTTCTAAGAAATTTAAAGAGGTTGCTGTAGCTTCGATATTGTGTTTAGAAATTAGACTTTTTAAGGCCTTGTTTAAGGCGGTTTCTCCAATTAACTTGCGAATTGCATTTAAAACAATAGCACCTTTGCTATAGGCTAAGTATTGCTGTTGCGCTGATACATACAAAGCAGGTTCTGCGATTGATGCCCTAGATCTACCTGTGAAATATTTCCGCAAAGTATATGCAGATAAACGATTGACCATTTGCTTCCCATATAATTTTTCTAGGATCACAGTTTCAGAATATTTAGCAAACGATTCACTAATAAATAATGCACCTTCAATTTTCTTAGGGGTTAATAAAAAGCCCCACCATTGATGTGAAATTTCATGAACTAATACTCTAGCTACAACATTAAAGGAATCAGGGTTTTCAACACTTTTATTAAAAATCCGTTCATTAATACTAATTACTCCTGGCATTGCTTGACCATTAGAACCTGCAAAAGTAGACACTTCTCCTATCCGAAGGTATTTATGTGGATACACACCAAAATTAACGGTACAATAATCAATAGTTGCCTTGGTTACCTTTATCATTTCGGAAACATTTCTATGGTGCTCAGGTAGGTAATACAATTCAATATTAACTCCTTTATGAGTCACTTTTTTAAGCTGGTACTTCCCTGAGAAATAAGCCACCAAATGGTCAATCTTTCCCTCAGATTTATGGTGGTAATAATTTCGCTCTCTAGTTTTCCATTGTTTTATTAATGAACCCGAAGAAAATGCTATTTGATCTGTATCAGTACTTATAATAGTTTCAAAAGAGACATTTTCGAAATTAAATTTCGTGTGTTTACTCAGGTAAACATCTGTAACAGTACTGCTTTCTAGTACTGGCAAACCTCTATTTTCTCGTTCATATGGATCTCTAATTTCATAACTGTTTACATAGCCTAAAAATGGACTAAATTGAGCACTTTTAATATAAGTTCCATTGGTTGAAATAGTGTTGTCAACAGCAAAACCTGTTGATGTTTTATTGACCTGATATCTTATTTTTAATCGTTGGTTTGACAATAATGGTGTTTTCAGTTTAAATAAATAGGTATGTAAAATTGGGTCGTGAAACACCTCAGTACTATTTTCTATTTGCAAGGATGATAATGGTGTTTTTGCAGTTACAAAAATTTCATTCATAGGTATAGAATTCGTGTTTTCAATACTGCTTTCAACAAGTACCGAATAGTTGTTTTTACTTGGATACAACTCCATTTTTGTTGAAACAGAAATCAATTTCGGAACTGTTAAATCGTCATATTTCTTATATTTACGTTCATAATTTTCATTAAAATCATATGCTTCATCTGATGTTGTATAGGTGTTTACACTGTTTGTATTGTGAAAAATAAACCCTCCTGTGCTACTAAACAATAATAGCAGACCCGCAAATACTATTTTTTCTTTGAAACTCCAGTTTGTTTTCATTTTAAAATTAGAAGTGCTGCCTCTTTTCCAAAATTTATAACTTAATAGAACAAGTAGTCCTGAAAATAGCGTCCAATGCAATGTCATCCAATTAAATTTTGATATATAATGACCATAGCCTGTAAAATCAGAATATGCACGTGCCATGCTGGGAACATTATTAAAAAGTAGCAAAGGATGCTCTAAACCAATACTACTGCTTAGTGGTCCAAATAAAATTATTACGAACCCAGAAATAACCATTCCTAAATACTTATTAGCAACAACAGACTGAACAAACAAACAAAATATGGTGTACAACACCAATTGGACTCCACCATAATAAAATGTGCTTAGATATAAGGAAATGTGTACATCAAAATATCCATTACTAAGTTGAAATAGTATTGCTGTTGCTATGGCTACCAATATTAATACCATTGGTATGAGTGCAAGTACAACAATTTTTGCACTAAAAAACACGGAGTTCTGTACCGGTGTGGCGTCAATAATACCATTGAAATTAAAACTTCGGGTCCTCCATATTAATTCGCCACTATAAAACACAACCAATAACAATCCGAAAACGGGTAAAATTTCAATAATCAATCCTAGAAGTAAATCTGTAGTTGGATATCTACTACCATAAACTTCTATTCCATTGGTTGCGTAGTTAAATGAAAAATAGAGCAGTACGATCCATATAATTAGGAGAGCCAAAAAAGGAATGCTCTTTAACGTGCTTTTAAAATCTAGTTTGATAAGTGACCAACACGTATAAAATTTCATTTTGGTTAATTTCGGGGCTGTTTTTACAGGAGTAAACAAATGACTCACTGAATCCTCTATCGTATTTGCGACTGATTGTTTTGAATTGCTGTGCATCTTTCTAAACGTAAATTGTTTATAAGATACCAAGAGGAATACTATTGAAATTCCAATCCAAAGCAGTCTGTTCCAAAGAAAATGACCACTAAAAGAGGGTAAATAATTATTTTTTTCAATAGGGGTTAAGAACTGTGTTTGTTCAAAGAATGGGGCCAAGCCAAAAAGATCTGTTAGGACAGCTTTGGATACAATTTCTGGTGAAGACAACGAACTACCACCCATTATTGGTGAGTTGATGGTAAATGCAGAATACCAATAAACACCAATAATTACCACACCCATTATATATGTTATGATGGCGTTTCTACCTAGCAATGTTGTTGAAAACAACAGTGCACTTATGATAAAAGCATTTGGTAAAACGAGTGTCAGCCAAGGCCATAAGTAATGTAAGAAATTGAATATATGCAATGTTTCAGGATTTGAATTACTTAGACAAACTCCAATAAAAACACCAAAAATCGCAAGACTGCTTAAGAAGAGTGTTGTTAAAAAAACAGCAAGAAAACGACTCATGAAGAAGTTGTTTTTTGTGAGCCCAGTACTAAATATTATTTCTTCAGATTTATTTGTTTGATCTCTAAGTAGCCCATTAATACATAGAAACATACAAGGGAAAAGGATACCTAGACTAATAACACCTGACAATAAGTTCAGGTTAAAAGCATCATTATACATGCTGCTAATCTCAAGGAATTGAAATTCATTTGTGATGGCAAGCATGCCATATAAAAAGAACAACACTAAAAAAATAATAAAAGAACGCTGTTTAGAATGGTAGTTCCATTCGAATTGAAGTAATTTAATGAGCATCATAAATGTATTATTTTTGGTTGTGTAATGTTGAAAAATAGACATCTTCTAAATCTGGGTTTACCAATACAAACCCTGTTTCAGGTTTGTTATCTGAAAGAACATGTAATCGAATTTGACCAGAATGCAAATGGGTAGAGAGCACATTAAAAGCTGTTTTAAAAGCTTCTAAATCTTTTTTATTAATGGTTCTTTGCCATATTTTACCTTCTAAATCAGTGATTAAATCTGAAGGTTTTCCTTGAGATATAATTTGACCTTGACCCATAATTGCCATGTTTGAACATAAATCTCTAACATCTTCAACAATATGGGTAGATAGAATTACAATAACATTTTCCCCAATCTCGCTCAATAAATTATGAAAACGATTTCTTTCTTCAGGGTCCAATCCAGCTGTAGGTTCATCCACAATAATTAATTTAGGACTCCCAAGGAGTGCCTGTGCAATTCCAAAACGTTGACGCATACCACCAGAAAATGTGCTAACAGATTTTTTACGATGTTGGTATAAGTTTGTTTGTTGCAATAGAGCAAGTACTTGTTCTTTGCGTTCTTTTTTATTTTGAATTCCTTTCAATACTGCTATATGATCTAACAATTCGAAGGCTGATATTTTAGGGTACACCCCAAATTCCTGTGGTAAATACCCTAAGTGATTTCGTAATACTTGCGGATGTTCAGTAGTATTAATGTCATTGAAAAATATCGATCCACTTGTTGGCTCTTGTAATGTAGATAGCGTGCGCATTAAAGAAGATTTTCCTGCTCCGTTTGGACCTAGTAGTCCAAACATTCCATTAGAAATTGTCAAACTAACATTGTGTAATGCTTTAACGCCATTGGCATACGTTTTTGATACGTTTTCTATTTTAAGAGTATTCATAAGTTCATATTTAATTGATGCAACAAACTTATATAGGATGGGAGGGAAGTGCTATTTTTTTTGATGAACGTTTACGAACTGGTGATGAAAATTTAGTTTGCCAAATACGATATAGTGAAATCAAGTGAGAATACATCCTGCAAAAAAATGCCTAGCTATTACTAATTGTAGTAAATAAAATACAATTAGTGTTATTGCAACGAGTCCTTTTTAAGAATACATATTATAAATGCCGTTTTTCGATACTTCTAACTGCTTGACATTTAGCTTTGTATGGGTTATGGTTTTATTTAGTTGAAATTATTGCTCTAAAATTCTTATAATTTTATATATTTGCCATATACACAGTATATACAGTATTAACTCTGTGGGGGATTATAAATACATTGAAATGAAAATAATTATATCAAATGCTTCCTCTGAACCAATCTATGAACAAATTGGTAAGCAAATAAAGGCACAAATTATTTCAGGTGATTTAAAAGAAGGAGATGGACTTCCTTCCATACGAAAATTGGCAAAAGAACTTCAAATTAGCGTGATCACAACCAAGCGGACGTATGTAGAGCTCGAAAAAGAAGGGTTTATAGACGTTGTTGCAGGTAAAGGAACCTTTGTTGCTATTCAAAATAAAGAATTACTAAAGGAAAAAAAAATGAAATCTGTCGAAGATTTAATGTCAGATACCATTATGGAAGCTCAAAAACTGGGAATTACATTTGAGGAACTGCAAGAAATGTTAGTCTTGCTATACAACGAGTAAACTAAAGATTAAAATACAACCGTATAATAAAAAAATACATGAGTAATACCTTAGAAGTATCAAATTTATCTAAATCCTACAAGGGTTTCCATTTAGACAATGTATCCTTTTCGTTACCTAAAGGCTATATTATGGGATTAATAGGTTCTAATGGCTCTGGAAAAACCACGATCATAAAAATCATCATGAATCTAATTATGAAACAAAGTGGTGATGTTAAGATTTTTGGAAAAGACCACCTTGCAAATGAAGTAGAAGTAAAAAAGAGAATTGGTTTTGTATATGATACGCCAACGTATTACGACCATCTTTCGTTAACACAGTTCAAGAACACGATTGCCCCCTTTTATGACGAGTGGGATGATGCTGTATACCATAACTTAGTAAAACGTTTTAAGCTTCCATTGCACAAAAAATTAAAGACCTTTTCAAAAGGGATGGCCATGAAAAGTGCCATTACAATAGCATTGTCTCATAATGCAGATTTTATAGTAATGGATGAACCAACCTCTAATTTGGATCCAGTGGTGCGTCGTGAATTACTTGATTTTTTTAGAGAGCTTATTCAAGATGAGAATAAATCTATTCTATTTTCCTCACACATCACTACTGATCTTGAGCAGATTGCAGACTATATTACCTATATCAATGAGGGGAAGCTGGTTTTTTCTAAAACAAAAGACGAGATTTTTGAAATGTATGCCCTTGTGAAAGGAGGTAATGAGTTGCTCGATACTTATACTAAAAAAAGCTTTGTAGCTGTAAAATCTTTAGCCTATGGCTTTGAAGCCCTAACCAAAGATGTGAAGGCTACTAGAAAACTATTTGGAAATAGCGTTGTGTATGACAAAGCAAGCTTAGAAGATATTATGTTTTATACCAATTTAGAAACTGAAAATAAAGTAAAGGATGCTAGCACTGGTTATTAAAGATTTTCGTGCCAATTGGAAGTATGTAGTTTTGGGTTTGGCTGTACTTTTAACACTTAGTTTGTCGTTTATTTACACGGCATTAAAAGCTCCTTTTGCTGTAGATCCAGATCTTTTAATCTATTTCTTATTGGTGATTGTGAGCAGCATTGTGTTTTCTCTGTTGTTTTTAATGATAGAGCAAATGTACAATACTAACATGTTATTTGCCTCGCTTCCAATCAGTCGAAAACAGTTTGTTGTACAGCGTTACATGGCTACTTATTTGCAATTTGTATTGGCCTTGGGGGCTCATTTTATAGGCTTGCAAATTGGAATCTATTTTTATGAAGTTACAGATCAAACGATATTAGAACCGATATACAATCCCCATGTATGGTTGCTAAATCTACTCGCTATGATGTTTATCAATGGATTTTCCATGCCTTTTTATTTTAAACATGGATTGAGGAAAGGCATTTTAATTATTGGATTGATTCAATGTTTTTCTTGTATTTCTTTTGTGTACATCATGATTTCATTTACTGAAATTTGGGATACTTTTCAGCAACTAATTTTCACGATTATTTCACTCAATCCATTTGTGACAATTCCAATCTGTATAGCGAGCACACTTTTAGTTTCATGGGTTTCTACTCAAATTAGTATTTCAATATATAAATCAAAGGACTTATGAAAAGTGCTAGAATTGCCTACTTGGTTAAAAAAGATCTAAATGTATTTAGCCTATACTTTATAAGTATTTCACTTTTAATGCTAGTTGTTAGCATGTTTATTATTGTAGCAAATACAAACATGGTTCAAATTTTTGCTAGCAGCGGAAGTTCCATCGCTATTATTGCAATTTATACGTTTATGTTAGAACGAAAAACTGAAAGTGCATGGGCTCATATTGCAAGTTTACCAGTCACCAGAGCAGAGATAAACACGGCGCGCTATATAAGCGTATTATTGATTTCTGCAACAAACTTAATTCTCTGGGTGCTAAGTTATCATGCCATTCTCTATTTTGCAATTGAAAGTCCTGAACATACAGCGTCAGTTTCGGTAATTGTATTCGCTTTCATGAACATGCTCATATATTTGGGGGTGTATTTTATATTCTATTATCGGGTAAATAATATTGCCATAATGCTGGTGTATATTATTCCGGTTTTAGTACTTAATTTTATGAACCCTGGTGAAACGTCCTTTTCAGAATATATTGTTAATGATGGTTTTCGATTTTGGGTATTCTGCAGTTGTAGCCTGCTACTATTTATAGGGTCATATGTATATTCAAATCACTATTTCAAAAACAAGGCGCTATGATATCAACCATTAAAAAAGGACCGTATATGAAAGATAAACAGTAGTATACCAGTAAATAACAGATTACTAGTTTGTTTAAAAACAACATTTGGCCAATGAAAAATTCGGTAATCACATTTTTTTAAACTAGAGAATAATCAGGATTTAAAGAAAGGAATTCTGTGCAAATTTTATCGCTGCTACTTCGTCATTTTTTTTGAGGAATAATCAGTGAATGGGAGCTGTTGTGCTTAAAACAAAAAATAAAGACTCATGTATAAATTATTAACCTACGAATAGTATGAAATTATATCTAGCATTTTTTGTCATTTTATGTCATTTTTCTTTAACTCTAATTAAGAAAAGAACAATACCTAAAGAGGCAAAAACCAACCTACTTATTACTGGAAATAATAAGTATTATAGGAACAACTCAGCCGTAATTATTAATGCAATAGAAGCAGAAAAACCTCCAAGTAAAAAATATAACAATAAAATTGTTTTCAAAAAAGTAAGTACTGTAAAAGACCTACAGTAGTAAGCCAATATAGCTGATTATAGGTACTATTAGGCCAATAGAAATTCTTGTAATCGCATTTTCTAGTAAAATAAGGGTTTAGAGAGCGGAGCCCTGTATTCTTTTAATACAAATTTTAATCGCTATTATCTCATCATTTTTTTGATGAAATAATAGATGATTGGGAACCCGTATGCATTTATTTAAAATATAAAAAAAGAACAGTTATGCAATTAATACTTAAAAACGTATCAAAAACCTACCCCAATGGAGTCAAAGCCATTGACAATTTAAGCTTGGAAATAGGCACCGGAATGTTTGGTTTATTGGGTCCAAACGGAGCTGGTAAATCATCTTTAATGAGAACCATAGCTACCCTCCAAAGCCCAGATTCTGGGAGCATCTCGTTTGGAGATATCAATGTGCGAGAAGATCAAATGTCCCTGCGTAAATTATTGGGATACCTGCCACAATCATTTGGGGTATACCCGAAAATGTCTGCCGAAAAACTTTTGGATTATTTTGCCATGCTAAAGGGGGTGAGCTCAAAAACAGACAGAAGCAAGTTGGTTGCTGAGGTCCTTGAAATTACCAACCTTAGCGAGGTGAGAAACAAACATGTTGCTTCCTATTCTGGAGGAATGAAACAACGTTTTGGAATTGCGCAATTGCTGTTAAATAACCCGAAATTAATTATCGTTGATGAACCTACAGCAGGATTAGATCCAGCAGAACGTCATCGTTTTTTAAATGTACTGCGTGAAATTGGAACCAATAGTACCGTTATATTTTCTACACATATTGTAGAAGATGTAAAGGAATTGTGTAATGAAATGGCCATTTTAAATGGCGGACGCATATTAGAGCATACCACCCCAGAAAAGGCAACCGAAGCAATTAAAGGGCAATTATGGACCAAGATTATCGCAAGAGAAACCTTAGAGAAAACAACTTCCGAACATGCTGTTTTATCCACAAGTTACAATAGAGATAATACTATGAATATTCGTGTGCATTCTGTGCAAAAACCGGGTGAAGGTTTTATCCAAAGCTCTCCAGAGTTGGATGATGTGTATTTTATTGCCTTGCAGAAAGATGAAAATGTGTTGGCAGCAACGCTTGTTTCTTAAAGGAATTCTAAATTCAAAAAATTATACAATGTTTACAACAATTTTTAAACACGAATTAAGATATTGGTTTAAGAAACCGATGTTTTATATATTCTTGACCATTTTCTTTATCGCTGCATTATTAACATCAGCAGGTATTGCAGGAGCTTTTGATGGAGAAATCATTCAAAATACGCTGCCTAAAAAAGCAAATTCTCCAATGAGAATTTATAGTATATTCAATACACTAACCGTTTTAATATTCTTTTTATTTCCCGCTATTATCGGTGTAAGTATTCATAGAGATTTTAAAAGTGAGATGCATACTATTTTGTATTCCTACCCATTTACAAAGGCCAATTATTTATTTGCAAAGTTTTTTAGTGGGGTTACTGTAGTCTGCTGTATTGTGTTGGCCGTGGGTATTGGAATTCAAATTGGGTTTAGCTTGCCGAGTGTAAATGAAGATCTACTGGTGCCTTTTAATGGCATGGGGTATATACAAACTTATTTGATATTTTTGATTCCAAACATTTTATTTTATGGAGCCATTATATTTGCAGTAGTCACCTTTTCACGGAGTATTGCTGCAGGTTTTATCACCTTTATTGGATTGATATTATTGCAAATACTCATGATTTCTTTTGTGTCAGGGCCAAATCAAGGCTATCTAATAGGGCTGTTAAATCCAATGGGAGGCTCCGCAGTCGAATATTACACAAAATACTGGACATTAAGCGAGCTCAATACGCAAGCCGTTCCCTTTGATGGACTTATTATTTACAACAGGCTTTTATGGTTAGGAATTGCGACTATTATTTTTGGGCTTGTTTACCATTGTTTTAGCTTTAGTCAAGATGCTGTTCGCATTTCCTTTAGAAAATCAAAAGGAAAACGTTTCTTAAAAAGCAATGCAGTAGGAATTAGTAAAATTCAGCTACCAAAAGTGACACTGCAATATTCTTTTATTCAAAACCTAAAAATTACTTGGACACTTTCCAGTATCGATTTTAAATACATTGTTAAGAGTGTCGCTTTTATTGCTATTTTAATATTTGGGTTGTTTGCCATTATCAGTGAATATGTAGGTTCTGAAAGTTTTAGAGGGACTAACAAATTGCCTACAACCTGGCAAATGGTTCATTTTAGTGAGGGCCATCTTGTTGCAATGATGATTTGCACATTTTTATTTGCAGGCATGCTAAATAGTAGAGGGAAAACGGCGAATATTAACTTATTGCTCGATGCGACGCCAATTCCAAATTGGATACTAATCGTTTCAAAGGTAGTGGCCATAGCAAAGATGCAGTTGCTAATGTTAGGGATGGTGATGATTGCTGGGATTTCATTCCAAGTGTATAAAGGCTATACCAATTTTGAAATCTCTCATTATTTGTTTGACCTTTTCTTTTTGAATTTTAGTCTCTTTTTATTGTGGGGATTGTTGGCGCTGTTTGTGCAAACCTTAATCAAAAACCCGTATGTGGGAATGTTTGTCATGATGCTATTGTTCTTCTTCTTTAATACGCCGTTAACAAGAATGTTAGGAATTGAGCAAGCAGTATTTAGATTTGGAGATGGATCTTGGTATCAATATTCTGATATGGATGGATATGGAAACTTTTTGTCTTCTTTTTTCATCTACCGAGGCTATTGGATGTTGTTTGGATTGCTCTTATTAATTGGTTCAAGTCTCTTTATCATTAGAGGATTGCCAAGCTCATTTAGAGAACGTCTCTCAATAGCAAGGTCGCGCTTTGGAAGAAAAACAGCTATTTCTTTTATCTTGATTTCAATTGCATTTTTAAGCCTGGGGTACACTATTTATTATGAAAACAATATCGAAAACAGAAGGGTTTCTAGGGAAGAGCAAATTGCATATAAAATAGCATTTGAAAAAAAGTTTCACAGATTCAAAGACTATGCACAACCTAGGGTTGTTGGGGTAAAAGTAAACCTAGATATCTTTCCAAAGCAGTTGCGTTTTAAGTTGGACGCCAGCTATACAATGGTCAATAAAACAAACAAGGCCATTGACAGTGTATTTATAATGCACAAAGGGTATCCGATTACTTTTACCTTTGATAGAGACCATCGTCTGCTATCTAGTGACAGTTTGTTTCAGTTCCAGATCTATCGCTTAGACATCCCTTTAGCTCCAGGAGATAGTTTGCAAATGGATTTTAAAATTAAAAATATTGAAAATACAGTCTTGCGAACCAATTCTCCAGTATTAAGCAACGGAACCTTTTTAAAAAGTTCTACGTTGTTTCCGAAGTTAGGGTATAAGCGATCCAACCTTAAAAACAATGCACTCCGTAAAGCAAATGGGCTGGAGCCCTATAAAGAGAAATCATACCCGTCAGATACCACGGCCTTGGGGAATAGCTTAATCTCTCGAGATTCCGATTGGATTACTTTTGAAGCAACGGTAAGCACTTCCGAAGATCAAATTGCTATTGCACCTGGGAGTTTACAAAAAGAATGGATTGCTAATGGGCGTCGTTATTTTAACTATAAAGTGGATGGAAAAATGCTGAATTTGTTCTCTTTTAATTCTGGACGTTTTGAGGTTAAAAAAGAAACTTGGAACGCCGTTGATTTAGAGATCTATTACCACAAAGGGCACGAAACAAATTTAGATAGAATGTTAGCAGGAATGAAGGCTTCATTGGTGTATAATACGAAGAATTTTGGACCTTACCAACATCGTGTACTTCGGATTATTGAATGTCCGAGAACGTTGGGAATAGGGGCGCAAGCATTTCCAAATACCATTCCTTTTTCAGAAAGCCATGGTTTTATTGCCAATGTGGATGATGCCGATGAAAATGGGATTGATTATCCCTTTGCGGTAGCTGTTCATGAAGTATCACATCAATGGTGGGCGCATCAGGTAATTGGTGCAAATGTTTTAGGAGCAACGATGCTTACAGAAAGTATTTCTGATTATATCCGATTAAAAGCCTTGGAGCAGAAATATGGGACTGCAAAAATGCATAGCTTTTTAAAATATGCCATGGACCATTATTTATCTGGAAGAAAAAATGACCCTATTGGAGAAAAACCATTGCAATACAATTCTGGACAACAATACATTCGGTATTCTAAAGGGGCCGTTGTGTTTTATGCATTAAGTGATTATATTGGAGAAGACACATTAAATGCAGTTCTACGTAAATTTTTAGTAAAGAATAAATTTAAGGAAGCACCCTATCCAACAGCTACTGATTTGGTAACTGAAATCAATAAGAACACGCCAGATTCCTTGAGATATATCATTAAAGACATGTTCCAAACCATCACCTTATACGACAATACAAGTACTGGTTTTACATCAAAAAAATTAGCCAATGGAAAATATCAATTGACGTTCTCTTTTAATGTTCGAAAGTATAGGGCCGATGCGAAAGGGAATCCTATCTATCAAGGAGCGCAGGGGGAGACACTAAGTTATGCCGTTAAAAATGTAAAAAAACCATTGCGATCTTTGCCTTTGGCAGATTATATTGATGTGGGTGTTTTTGGGCAGTCCAAAAATGGGGCAGGTAGCGTTCCATTGTATTTGAAAAAGCATAAAATAACGAGCATTCACAATAAAATCACCTTAGTAGTAGACCATAAGCCTATAGAAGCGGGGATTGATCCTTATCATAAGTTAATCGATAAAAACACCAAAGACAATAGAGTAAAAGAATAAGTAGACATTTCTAAAACAGCAAAATAGGGAAACCCTAAACTTGATTTACAAGCAGTTCAAGAAAGTAATTAAAATGGTAAATATATTTTCTATTAAGTGCGTATATTTAAATTATCGTAGTTGTTTCGAAAGCTATATCCTGATTTAATTCATCGTATGTAAAATCATTATTAGAAATACATAAATTTAAACAAGCAACTAGCATTAAAAAGATAAACATTACGTAAATTATTGTGTATATAAATATTTGTTGTATATTTGAATAGCAATACAGGCGAATTGCTTCTTTTTCATAGCAGCTGAAAGGTCAATTTTTTTTATAAAAAATTGGCCTTTCTATTGTTTTGAACTCGCTAAACTTAATAATTATTTCAAATAACACAAAATATACTTGCTGTATATTTGCAAAATAGTTACATTTTCGAAATTGGTAAATATATTTACTTTTATCGCGAGATTTAAAATTAACTTTTATTTCAAATCAATCACCAACAAACCAACTGGAGTACAGTTGAGCTATTTCAGAATGATGCATGTATTAGAATTGTAGCATAGCTCTGTTTGTTGGAGTTCATGCAATAATCTCAGAAACCCCCTTTTTAAATAGGGTATTTATACTGGTTTTAGTTCGTCCTATTTTTTCTAATTTTAAAAGGTAAAATAAATACAATCAACCTCTTAATAGGCGTTGTCTTATTCTCAACGTGAGAACTTCATGTAAAAGGCACTACATTTAGGTTGTTAAGAATTGATGGTTTGTGTATCAAAAATTCTGTATTGCTATAACCCGCTAAAAAAAGAAATTATGAGCCACACAGAAAACTACAATTGGAAAAAACAACGCTCTATAGTTGACTCAAGTCTTTCCCAAAAAGCAATTGAAAATATTGAGAAAGTAGATACTGAAATGCTACGACATATGGACAATCTACAGGACCTTGTACAAAGAGACCTTTATAAATACCAACCTGTGATTGTTGCTCAATTTACACCTGGTGGGGGGAAATACACCTTACTACGTAATGAATACGGAAACGAATCCCGTGTCACCGTTGAGCCTGTACCCAAATTATTTGCCTTGGCTAAATCTATAGCACATGCTCCGTTGGGCATATATGCCTGTTTTGAACCCTATAGTACAGACCCCAAAAATCATGGATGGCGAAAAGCACTCAAAAGTTATTGTAAAGTATTAAAAGTTGCGCTGAGAACTTTTGACAATGTAAAAGAAGGGTTTCAAATAGATGACCACTTGAGAAGTCGCTTGGTAAAAAATTTAAACGGAATTACAGAAAATTTCGATGGAGCTGACCCGTTTGTAACCGAGAACACAGTGGTTAAGTACATTCATATGATATTAAAACAGTTGTTATCTTCTGCTATTAATTTTATTGATATCAACGCGTTAACCTTAACTTCAAACAAATCTCCTGTAAAGATATTTCAAGAATGGTGCAATGCAACGCATGGACAGCCAGAAAACCCTCATGACACGATCTATAAGCTGATTGTGCAATGTCAGGTAGTTGCAGCAACCACACAGGAATATGGCATTTCTCGTTTGATTAAAAAATGGAAAGGAAGCTTTGATCCCAGCGAATGGAAAAAGTTGTATGTAATTGTAGAAGCCGAATGGGTGACTCGTAAATTGAATTCTATTGCCCAATGTATTCTTCCAGAAATGGCCGATAAAGAGCTGGCACTTGATCAACATCTATTAATTGTCACCAACATCACTGGTGTTGAACCTGCCTTGAATTTTTTAGCCCGAATTTTAGAAGATCGAGCTGCAGCAGATTTAATTCTTACCGATCACAGACAACCAAGAGAAGATTTATCAGGTCAAACAGATTTATTAGGACCCGTAATGAAAGAAGTTGTGTGTTCTAGTTTACAAGTAAACGCTCAAAAGCCCAAAATACTTGCTAAATGCCCTGTTTAAAAGATTCACAAATATACGAATCGACTTTCAAAAAAGAGTAAAAAAAAGACCTCCAAAGGAGGTCTTGTTTAAGAGTTGCAATTCGAAAATTAAATTTTATCCCCCAATAAAAAAATCTTGACAACAACAATTAAAATCACGGCGAATCTATAAAAAACACGTCGACAATACAATAGGTAAAAATACCTGATTTTAAAATTAATGGCATTTTTACATACCCAAAAAACAGCTTTGGTAGCAAGGTAACTAAGAAGTGAATTACACCAGAATCAAGAATGAATTTCTTCTATTCTTTTATGCAATACCCGAAAGAAACATCACCATAAAACCAATGCTATTGTTGAGCATATGAATTGCAAGACTGTATACAAATCCATACCTTATTCTTGTATATCCATAACACAGTGCACTCACTAGTTTATCCAGTGTAATTATTGGTATCAAGAGTAAATGCTCCATGTTGAGTTCATAGTTAAAGATATGTATCCAAGCAAATACCAAGCAGAAAAAATAATAGATCCATTTAAAATTGTTTAACCAAAATAGTTCAAGATTATTTTTTACTTTGGAGATGGAAGATAAGGCGTAGGTAAGTAAGACCACGAATAAAGCAATGAAACACCGAAGTGCGAAATGATCATAAACATCGCTTAATTTGGTGTGATACACTCCTTTACTGACTACATAATAGGTTAATACGCCAAGGGTTAATGCCAGAAATACCGGCTTAAATTTTAACGATAACCGAAAGGCCACTTCCTCTAACAATGGAAGTATAAAAACAGAAACAAGCAACAATACTGGTAAAGAAAATCGTGCTGCCATACTGCTTTTGGTAATGTTTTCTGCATCGTAAAATATGCCTATCGAAACTCCAATAAGTATTGCCAACACAAACTTTACTACAAACATTTTCCAAGTCCCTCTTACCTTTTGCTTAATAGTCAATGTTTGATTTGCAATATGTGCAGGTCTGCGTACAAAATTTAACAACAGTTTGAACTCTTTGTAATACTGTTTTGGGGTGATCAGTTTAAATCTCATTTAGAATGGTATTTGGCGTTAGTCGAGTTAAGATAATTACTAGTAAGTATTGCTTTTAATGTGACGAACTCAACTTTATATTGTTACAAATGGAGGGGTAATTTCACCTAATTAAATAGGCGTTTTAATGTTGTAAGAATTATATATTTATACTCCGAAAGTACGGAGTACTACCTAAAGACAAGATGAAACGCTTTATAGCGTCGTTTATGAATTCAAAATTAAAAACACTCCAATCATAATTCCAAGTAATGGGATTAATTTTTTTCGTTTATTTTTCTCTTTAAAAACAAGACCACCTACAACTACAGCAATTAGTATTTGACTTCGTTTGATAGCAGATAGTAACATAATTAATGCTTCAGGGTCTTGCAAGGCTTTGAAATAAAAATAATCAGCGGCTTGTAATAAAATACCCACAGCAATAATTGTCCAACGCCAGGTAAACTTTTTACGTCTTTCAGGCTTTGGAAACCAAGTAATACCTAAAACAACTAATAAAATAAGAAGTGTATATAAACAAAACCAAAATTGCAAGGTTTGTGGATTTAAAGTTAAACTCTGAATTAAAAACTTATCATATAAACCACTAGAAGCACCTAGAAATGTGGCGCCAATAATGGCGAAAATCCATTTATTACGCTTGAAATTAATACCTTCTTTTTTTCCAATTTTAGAATAAAGAAGCACCGAAGAAATAATCAACGCAAAACCAATCCATTGCAAAAAAGTAGGCCTTTCTTGATAAATTAGAATAGCACCAATAAAGGTAAAAAATGGCCCTGCAGAACGGATTGGAGTTACAATTGTAATGGGCAAGTGTTTTAGTGCATGAAAGGCCAATATCCAAGAAGTGGCCATGATCATTGATTTTATAAAAATAAAACCATGTGTTCGCCAAGGAATACTCGTAATATGAAACCCCATCTGTTTGAAGTATTCAGGAAAGTAAAGAGAGCCTATAAAAAAAGGTAGCAATACCAAAAAACCGGTACCAAGAGTACACAAAAGCACGGGCAAAACTTCATTTTTTTGTACTGCATGTTTTTTACATAAATTGTGTAATCCCAAAAAAAGTGCCGCCAATAAACCTAAATACATCCACATCGCGCGAAGATACTTTTTTACAATATGTTGGAAATAAAAAAGGCATATATTTTTTAAAAGTTAATGAATAAAACAAAAAGCAACTTGATTTGTGAGTATACAGCTGCAATTGAAATGTTTTAGGAATCTGATACTTTAAACGGAAGTAGTTTTGATAATTTAAAAATAATGAGATTTTTTGAATTCGAATTATCTTGCGTATAACTACGTGTATTTCAGGTATATATGCCGTATTTGTTTTAAGGCATATATACTCTTTTAATCGTAAAGTATTTACTGTTAATTTGATTAGAATTTATTTACTCCGTAAAATATCCAACTAAATAAACCTGTAAAATTGTAGATTAAAGCTATATAGGTAATAGTAATTTTATTAATTAAAACTAAATATTATGGAAACAACAGTAGAAAAAATTGATGTGAAAAGAGCCGAAGTATTAGCAAGAGTTCATGCATTCTTATCTTCCAAACCTAATGCGAAAGAACATCCTGAATTTAAACAACTAGAATCAGAACTAGCATCGTTGCATACAACATTGCAAGTTAACTACTTAACGCAGCCGTTATTAACTACTGGGGCCTTATTTGTTGGGTACCTTATTAGTTCTTTAAATGGATATTATGTAAAGTATAATGCGAAAAACAACCATTTATTTGCGGTAGAAGCTAGTATTTCAGGAGCTATTCGTTTTAGTTTAAAAAGTGATGCAATTGGAAATGTTGAATTTACTGCTTCTTTAGCAGGCAAGAAAATAGAATATCTTAGCTGGAGATCGGACTCACCGCACCAATGCGCCCTAAAAAATGAATATAAAAAAACAACCATAAAAGAATGGGTTAATTTCAGTTTTATGATTTTTAATGGCAATGATAATGATGATAATAGAATTGGACTACAAAATGCATCAGAAGGAGATAATCAATTACGTAATAGAAGTGAAAAAAATACCGATTACCAGTATTTTTCATTTCGTTTCTATGATGAAGAGAGTTTTACGGATGATGACCGTTTAATATTTAATGCATTTTTAAAGACAAACTCCTATTAAAAAGTATATATTTAATTGTTAACTAGTACAAATATTCAGAACATCAGTATCGTTCGTTAATATACGATGTTCTGAATTATTAGTTTAAGCAAGATTGCTTATTTCCTCATTTCTTAAAGTATGTTAATCATACTTTAAATCTTTGTTAATTCCCTTATTTCCTTGTCACACTCCTTCTTGTTCATCGTCTTCTTAGTATAATACTTAAATATATTAAAATGCAAACCGAGAATAAAATCATCAAAAAAATTAAAAAAACATTGCTACAATCAAAAAGAGTAGCTTGGAACAAAAGAAGAAATTACAAGCATACTTCTAGGATACTATTTTATAGTTAATTGGCACTACGATAAATACGCCTTTTGTTTTGCAAGAAAGCACCAAAAGCAGGAATTCCTGTTAAGTATACCTCTCATATTTCTCGTTTAGCAAATCTAAATCAAGCTCATTAAAATTATTTGCAGCCTTCACTAAAAGAGTAGATCCAATAGATTCGAACAAGTGAGTTGTTTTTAAAACAAATTCCGCTTGTTTTTCAATATTGAAATTTGGAATCCCAATAATGGTCAGGTTTGTCGTTTTTGATTCTTCCTCAATAATATTGTAAAATCTTTTTTGCTCTACGGCATTGTTGATAATTTTAATTTCTACGTTAACGCGAATATCTTCCACAAGCTTGGCTATTTTTGATTCAATAATAGAAACATCTACATTGTTATTATTTACAAAAAGGACTCTAATACTTGTGTCATTCCATCTTGGAGAAGCAATAATAAAACGCGCAATATTCAACATCATTTCTGCATTTTTACTGTCGGTTTCTCGCCACCAGAAATCGACAGAACTATAGTTTCCAAATTTCGCTTTCCTATCAAAATCTAAATACAATAAATTATAATCTAGATGTAATAAGGTTTGTGTCATCTTAGAATATTCTTTAGAATTTTCTAAGCCTTTTGGCCATCCCATCATAATGGTATTTGGCTCAACGCCTGAAAAACCAAAGGTGGAAGCAATATTGCTAATTCCACTATAAATATTGTCCACTTTAATTTGTCTCGCAAAAATCCCCAATTCTTCAAATAACTTCCCTCGTACAATTTGATCTGTTTTTTTTAAGGGAGGCTTGTTATTCTTTTTATCCAAAATAAGATTGAAGTTGGTTACAATACCTGTACGACCAGAAACGGTTTTACATAGTTCTAGTAAATAAGATTGATGCTCACTTTTACCACTAAACAGAATAATGTTTGGATTCCAGTTAGAGTTTTCTTCTACTTGAGCATCAATTTTTTTCAGCCCTTTACTAACTACATTTTCCCAAACACTTTTCCATACATCATTAGATTGTAATTTCACTTCTTTTCTTTGGAGCTTAAAATACATCGCACTTATAACAGCCAATGCGGCGATCATTGCTATCATATCTAATTTAAACATCACCGCAAAACAAGCAATAAATCCAATTAGCCCAATCCATCTCTTTACTTTAAATTTTGGTTGAAAATCTGGATTTGCCCAACTTTCAAGAAAAAAAGAAATGTTTATAAAGCCATAAGCCGTTAAATAAAACATAGAAACAACACGCGCAATAATGTCTAATTCACCAATAAGTATTCCTATCTCGGCAATTATAAAAGCAAGAAACAATGCATTGACAGGTTCGTTATTCGCTCCTTTTCCTTTGCTGAAAAAAGAGGGCGTTACTTTATCAATAGACATGGCTTGTAAAATTCTAGGACCTCCAAGTATGCCCCCTAATGCAGAAGATAAGGTAGCTCCCCAAATTCCAGCCACAACGGCTGGCGCAAAAAAGGCAATTTTCATTAAGATATTGTAATCTGTTTTTAGCAACTCAGTATCAATGGTATATGCCATAAAAATAGCCAGTGCAATATAAACTATCAAACCAACTCCTATTGCGTATAATGTACCTCTCGGAATTGATTTTTTCGGATCTTCTAAATCTCCACTCATGGCAATTCCGGCTGTAAATCCAGTAACTGCAGGAAAAAAAACAGCGAAAACAACTTCTAAAGGAACTCCATTTTCATCTGAAAATAGCGCTATGCTAGTCGGAGCAAATTCTGTAGAACTAAAAAATATAGAAATCAATGAAATAACAATTGCTGCTAGGATAATAAACTGTGTTTTAATCGCAGCCGATGTACTTATAAGTGCTAAAGCTGTCAGGGAAAAAAGAGCAATGGTACCGGTGATTCTTAGGTCGTTTATTGAGGTGCCCAATCCTAAATAAGCATTAAAACTTTCTGCAAAACCAATTAAATAGAGTGCAATTGAAAAGGCTGTTCCTACAAATAACGCAATCCCAATAGACCCTCCAATAGGGATCCCCATGCTTCTAGACAGTACATAATAAATACCTCCAGCACCAATTTTTTTATCTGTGGCAACAGACGAAACACTTAAGCCGGTTGTAACCGCAATAACATGGGCAATGAGAATAATAACAATAGCTCCTAGCAAGCCTGCATTACCAACAACCCAACCCAAACGCATGTACATAATAACCCCAAGAATGGTTAAAATAGAGGGGGTAAAGACACCCGCGAAAGTTCCAAATTTTCTTTTTTGTGGCATTACTAAATTTTCATTGTTTGAAGAAAATAATTGAAGGTGTGAATATACTTATTCTTTTTATTTTAAAAGAATGTTTTATTGCAATATGAAAACCATGGCCTTGTAGGGAGCTATATACCTCACTGAGGTGAACTACTTTTTTTACGATATTGAATAAAAGCAAAGAAGGGAACGCATCCTTTTTTTTCTAAATCTGTTTGAATGCATCGTTATTTCAAAACAACAAATCAAATTGAAGTTTTTCCGAGTCAATATCTCCTTTTATTGGGATTAATTTATCGGGGTTATTCTTCAAATACCATGTTAGAATTCTTTTACTATCTCTAGTATCTTTCATGTTTGTGATAATGTCCATATAGCAATTAGTGCTTGCTATTTGTTTTGTTTTGGCAACATAGCCAAAACCTCTATAGGTACCATTTAAAACAAGTACAAATGCCTCTTCTTTGTCGCTCCTTCCTTTTTCATGTATCACAAAGCTCTCTGACTGGTATTGTACAGATCGTATTGCGCTATGAACTCTTTCATTGTACAAGTCGATAGGCTCTTCATTTTTACAGATCCCGTTGCATTGTTTTATTTGGTAATGGAAACAGGTAGAAACATTGGATTGTAAATGACAATATTTAGGGCACAATTTAAAAGCTTCACATAGCTTTTCTACAAACACTCTCGCTTCTGTTGTAGTGTAGAATTTTGTTATTGGGTTGGTGACTAGTTTTATTTTGTTGGTTGCAATGTGTGTAATGCCTCTTCTATCCTGATAGGTAAAAAGGGCAATGCTTGCTCCAGTTCTTCTTTGAGCTCTATTGTACTTTGGATACAGCCTTTTTATTTCAGAAGATTCGAGCAACAATGCTAAAAGTTCGCTGCCTGTTTCGGTAAAAGTAATATTGGCTATTTCTAGGCACATATTTACTTCTTTCTTTGACTTGTCATAGATATGACTTAGCACTCTTTGTCGGATATTGTTTGCTTTTCCAACATAAATAACGTCATTATTCGTATTTCTAAAATAATAAACCCCTTCTTTTTTGGGAAGCGTTTCAAAAACTTCTTTCGGGAGTAATGAAGGCAAGGTGGCTTCTTTTGATTTAGGGTTTAGGAAGCTCTCAACGGTTTGATTTACATCTTTTTCAAGCAGCATTTTAAATAAAATAACAGTTGCTTCAGCATCTCCTTTTGCTCTGTGTCGGTTGGAAATTGGAATCTTTAATGAAGTGCACAGTTTCCCCAAACTATAGGATTTAAAACCAGGGATTATCTTTCTTGCAAGACGAATCGTACATAGTTTTTTTCTTTGAAAACGAGCTCCTAAGATTTTAAATTCTTTCTGGATAATGTTGTAATCAAAATTGACATTGTGCGCAACAAATATGGTGTTTTCTGTGATCGCCAATACCCGTTTGGCAATTTCATAAAACGTGGGTGCATTTGCAACCATACTGTCATTAATACCTGTTAGAGTTGTAATGTAATACGGAATGTTACACTCGGGATTCACTAAGCTGGTAAACTCATCCACCACTTTGGTGCCATCAAAAACAAGGATCGAAATTTCAGTGATTTTATCACCTCCAGTTGTTTCAATATCTATAACTGAATACATCATGCCATTAATTTTTCTAAGGCTTTTAATTCAATGCCCAATTGGTTAAACATTTGAGCAATGCTGCTGATTTTTAACTCATGTTCGTCGTATTCTTGCGTATTTATACTACAGGTATATTCCCAGATTTCTAGAATATTCTGAATTGGAATTTCATATTCGTGATATAATTTATTGTCAGAAACTAATAAAAGAGTGTTGTTTTCTTCAATTTTATTATAGACTCTTTTATACACCAAGCCATCATTTTCGGTTAGAATGATATAGGTTTTACCGTCTTTAATTTCTACGATGTCTTCAATATATTTTGCAATGACAAAGGAGCCACTTTTAGCTGGTAGCATAGAATCTCCTTTAATAGGAAACGCTCTGTGCTTGCCAGTAGGAAGAAAAGGAAGTTTAATTTTTCTTAAATCCTCAACGTACTCGGGGTCAGCATAACCACTTAAATACCCTGCTGATGCTTCCAATGGAATAACTTCAATTAGATCTTCATCATCGCTGTCAACTGTAATAGGGAACAAGACACGTTGGTTACCGATGTCAATAAAAGAAGTGTTTTTTGACAGTGTTAAGTTGTTTCTAATTAGCGCGTCTATGGGCAGTTTAAAATAATCAGATATTTTTAATAAGGTCTCCACTGAAGGTTCTGTTCTTCCTGACTCGTAAGACATAAGTTGCGAACGTGAAATAGAAATTTCTTCAGATAAATATTCTTGTGATAGATTTTTTAAATTTCTAAGATGCCTAATGTTGTTTGCTAGATTTTTCATAATGTTTCAAAAATAGACAATCAATGTTTAAAAACGAAACTATTGATGTAAAATATTTTGAATACCGCACAATTGTGCTGTTTAAGATGGATGGGTGGGGGACTCCTTGGTGTAATTAGCGACTGATCGCTGTAGTTTCTCAATCATTCGCCTGCGCAACCGTGCTGGTTTTTGGACTTCAATGGCATCTCCAAACCCTAGGATCATCCGTTCTAATTCGAAATTATTCTGAACCAGAATGTTAAAAATCACACCATCATTGGTGTGTTTAATGATTCGTTGCGACTTATGAAAAGGTTTGGTTATTACATAAGGGGCATTTTTTTTATCAACCCAAAACTGTATCCGCTCGGCACGCGTGTTAGACACCGTAACACCAATTACATTTTTATAATAGGCATCACCATCTACTTCTAAGTCCTCGTAGGGCGTATTTAGTGCGCCCGCAACCAAAGAAATTCTATCCAATGCTAATGTCAAAAATTTTTGATGATGTGTCGCCAATACAAACCACCTGTTATTGTATTCTTTTAAGAGTTGAGGGTGTACTGTCATGGTACTTGAATTACGTGCTTTAAAAGACTGGTAAGTGATGTTGAGTGCAGTTTTATGTTGAATCGCTTTGTAGATAGGATCGATATATTCCAATCCTTTTAATTGTTCATTTTTATCTAAATGTATGATGGGCCTATTGGTTTCTTGAGAGGCATAAACAGAGTCTTCCAGGCGTTGTAATACGCCATCCATTTCTTTGAATAAAGAGAAGTCTTTAAACTGACGTAGCATTTGAATGGCTTCATTCATAATTTTAACATCAGTGTCCGTTACCGGAATGTTCATAATACTATATCCTTCTTCTTGATACCTATAGTACTTACGGTCATACACTTCAATAGGTGCGTTGTACCCCAATTTATCGCTCCGCATTAACTGAATGTCTAACTGGATGGTACGCTTACTTACGTATACATCTTTTCCTTCATATTCATAAAGGGCATCAGAACACGTGGCAATTAAGGCATCTAGGGTCCAACGTTTCAAGGTATTTCGTAAACATTGATCTATCGTTTTATATCTAATAAGTGCATTTTTATTGGAAGCCATATTATAACGCGTTTAATTCGTTTATCAAATTTAATTTAGCCTGTTCCTCATATAATTTTTGAAATGTTGCTGTTGCATAGATAAAAGGTTTATTGATAAAATGGTGCAATACTTTTTTGCGTCCTTTTGTATACAGGAAGGTTGGGACTGATTTGTATTCTTCTCTAATCGATTTGGTATACTTCAAATACACCTCTGGAGATTGTCCTAAAATCCCCAAGTCAAAATCAATCATCCATGCCGTATCTGCATGCGTGGTACTATGGCTTTTTGTGGCTATTATTTGCTCATGGATGCAATCTACCTCATGGGCATCAATCAAGAGCTCTGTCAATCGATTAACAGCTAACAAGGCACTTTTTTCTTCGTTGTCTTTTTTCCATATATTATAAATAATGTCATGGTAAAATATGGATAAAGCCACAAGCATAGGGTTTTCTAGATGTTTCTTGTAGGCATCGAAATACCCAAAGAGCTCCTGCAAGTGCTTTTGATTGTGATAGGTTCTATGGGGTTGGTTATAATTGGTTTCTAATTCAACCCAAAGGGCATCTATTAAAAGAGTATCATTTGTGTAGGGAGCTATTAGCAAAGTAAAACGTTGTTTTAAAGTCATGGAAGCATTTTTTTTATTAAAAGTAAAAAATAATTTCTACTACGCAAAATGATTGCGTACTTATGTCAAATATTTGCATCAGAATCATAAGAAAGACATTTAATTCTTTCAAGGTAACCGCTCCACAAAACGAGGAGTTTGTGGGGCAAACAAAATAAAAAAGATGGAAAATAAAGAACAGATAACAGGAAAGGAACTTATTAAAATGGGATTCAAATCAGGAAAATGGTTTCAAGAGGCAATAGAATACCTCAATACAAACAAACTCTCAAAATTAGAGCTACAAGAATATTTAGCGCAATTTCGAACAAAACCAGAAATTCCGTTGTTTGGAAGTCCTGTAGCATATAAGATCAATATCAAAGCAGAAAATGAACTGGAAGAAATCAATGTGAATTCTGTGGTGAATTCCATGGAGGTATTGATGAAAACCCCCACAGTAGTCGAGGGTGCTTTGATGCCAGATGCTTGTCCTACCGGACCTTCTGGAACGATTCCTGTGGGCGGAATTGTGGTGACAAAAAACGCCATCCATCCCGGGATGCATTCGGCAGATATTTGTTGCTCTGTTATGTTAACTGATTTTGGAAAGGCCAGTCCGAAAAAAGTACTAGACGCTGCCCATAGCATCACACATTTTGGACCAGGAGGAAGAGACCGAAATACACAATTTCAGTTTCCTTCAGATTTATTAGCTGAAATTGAAGCAAATCCATTTTTAAACAACCAAAAATGTATTTCAGCAGCTAGAAGTCATTTAGGAACCCAAGGAGATGGAAATCATTTCTTATTTGTGGGAACCTCAAAAAACACAGGAAATACCATGTTGGTAACCCATCATGGAAGTCGTGGGTTTGGTGCCAATTTATACCGAAGAGGCATGCATATTGCAGAGCAATTTAGAAAGGAGTTGTCTCCACAAACCTTAAAACAGAATGCTTGGATTCCCTTTGACACAGACGAAGGAAAATCCTATTGGGAAGCCTTGCAAATTATACGAAAATGGACAAAATTAAACCACGAGGTTTTACACGATGCTACCCTAGAAAAGCTAGAGATAGAAAAAGAAAACAGGTTTTGGAACGAGCATAATTTTGTGTTTAAAGAGGGAGATTTGTTTTACCATGCAAAAGGGGCGACTCCCTTAGATCCGAAGTTTATGCCAGATATCACAGGACCAAGATTAATTCCGTTAAATATGTCCGAGCCAGTTTTAATTGTGGAAGGGGAAACAACAGCAAATAATTTGGGCTTTGCTCCGCATGGGGCTGGACGTAATGTGAGTAGAACGCAACATCGAAAAAGTAAAACGGGCACTGTTCTTGATATTTTTAAGGAAGAAACAAAAGGACTGGATATTCGTTTCTTCTCTGAAGAAATTGACATTACCGAATTGCCATCTGCATACAAAAATGCAGCAAATGTACGGAATCAAATGGATCAATTTGGACTTGGAAAAGTGATTGATGAAGTACTGCCGTACGGATGTATTATGGCCGGGGATTGGAAAAAGAATGCCCCTTGGAAAAAAAGGAAAAGAAATAAATAATAAAAAGATAAAAGTATATTCTCAAAATGAATATACTTTTATTAGTTTTAGAAAAAAAAACGATGCTCATAGAAATTTTAGATAAAACCCTTCCTGGTAAGACTAATAACTCTTTTAAAATTGAATTAGAAGAGACCACAACGCCTGAAGAAATTATACGTGTTAGAGTAACACACGAAGTAGAAATGTACAACAACAAGGCAGGCGATAAATTACAAAGCCTGGTACGCCCTTTAGCCAAAGAAGCCCGTTTAAACGGATTGAAAAAAAGAAAAGAAATTGATATAGAAAAACAAATTTATGTTGCTTTAGAAGGTTTTCAAAAAAATGCTTTTTTTATTTTGGTAGACGAAGCGCAAGTTTCAGAGCTGAATCAAAGAATATATCTAAAAGCGAATTCAAAAATAAATTTCATTAAACTAACCTCTTTGGTTGGTGGATAAAAGGCATCTATGTTCAAAAAAATTACTACTTTTTTCACCAAACAACCAAGCAACGTCAATCCCGAATTTTACAATGTTATTTTAGGCATTATCAATGAGATAAAAGAGGGATCTAATGATTCCTATTTTTCCACATACCATGTGAAATTCAGTGAATTACATTCATATGTTGAATTCAAAAAAAAAGAAATTTCCTTTAAAAAGGAATTTGCCCTATGGCTGATCAATGATATTTCTAGGATTCATAAAAAAAACAAAAAGATTGAAGCATATGATTTAAAGGATGAATTAGACGTTTTTGGGGTTGAAGAATCTCTATTGCCATTGCTATTCAGAACGAACTTGGGCTTTGATGATTCAGAGTACATATATTGTATGAATTACTTTAAAAACAATACATATACCTACGGAGGTCTTTCTTCTTGGCCGATTGGATTTTTAATGCAGCAATTGGAAAGAAAAGTAAAAAAAGACGGATTAAGTGAGCTATTAAAAAGCTTCTTAAAAAAAGTCTTGAACTGGAAAGAGGTGAAGGATGGCGCATCCTATTATGGATCGGACATGCGCAAAGTAACGGATAGACTAAAATTGATACTGACCGATGGAATGCCTGATATAAAAAACGACCCGTTTCAATTTAGTGAAGATACCTACGGTGCTTTTGCCAATGCTCTTTTAGAAGCCCAAAAAACGGAGGTTAAAAACTGTTTGTACCTCATTCTAAACATGGCTGTAAAAGTGTCAGGAGGAAAACCTACTCAGAAATTTTTAAGAGAAAGCTCAAAGCTTATTGATACCATAGCGTTTAGCAGTTACAAAAAATTTGTTTACCAACTTATTGAAGAGGCCATAGATCAGAAACCTATAGAAAAAACGATTACCAACGTATATAACAATCAAAACTATGCCTATACAACTTATGAATTTATAGAAAAAGACAATTTAACTACCTTGAAAGGAATTGTATGGACTTTGTCAAAATTTCATGATTCGAACACAATCATTCTAGTCACGAAATTGGTGGAAAAATGCTACAAAAAAATACCTGGAGTTGGTCCAATTGCAGCAGCACTTGGAAATGCAGGTATTTATACATTGGCAAATACAAAAGGCAAAGAAGGTATTGCGCAACTCACGGTTTTAAAGCAAAAAATGAAACAAACTTCTACAAAGAAGCTAATCGATAAATATATAGACGGTATCTCTATTAAATTGGGTGTAAGTAAAGCGGATATAGAAGAATCTATTGTTTCAGAATTTGGCTTGGTAGATGGTGAGAAGCAAGTTGAATTTAACGAGTATAAACTGCTTATTTCCATAGAGAAAATTGGAAAAGTAACATCAATTTGGGAAAAACCAGATGGGAAATTTCAAAAAACGAATCCCTCATTTATCAAAAATTCCAACACACTATTGGAGCGATTAAAAAAGACAAAATTAGAAATAAAAGAAATTCAGAAATTTTTAGTTGCACAAAGAAACCGATTGGATTCTTTGCTTATTGAAGAAAGAATTATTGAAAGTGAGAATTTTCATACCTATTATATAAATCATGGACTGCTGTCTTTTTTAGTAAAAAAAATAATTTGGATTGTAAAAAATGAATCCAAAGAAAAAGTGTGCTTCTATAGAGATGGACGATGGGTTGATGTTCATAAAAAGGAAGTTACATGGATTGATGCTACCTGTAAATTTCAACTATGGCACCCAATTTATTCAACTACAGAAGCTGTTTTAAATTGGCGAACTTTTTTAAATGAGTTGAAGATTGTACAACCTTTTAAACAAGCGTATAGAGAGATTTATGTCCTTACAGAAGCTGAAATAAATACAAAAATTTACAGCAATCGAATGGCGTCGCATTTAATTAAACAGCATCAATTTAACATGCTTGCCAAGGTTAGAAATTGGAATTATCAATTGGTTGGTGCCTGGGATCATGGTTCAGATTGTAAGGCCAGAAGGATCTTGAAAATAGGAAAAGATGAATTTGTAGTTGAGTTTTGGCTCAATGAAATATATGATGATGGACAGGTAAACGATGCTGGTATGCTGTTGTATATGAGTACAGATCAAGTTAGATATTGGAAAAATGGAACCCAATTGAATTTAATTGATGTTCCAGACTGTGTTTTTTCAGAAACAATGAGAGATGTAGACTTATTTGTTGGTGTTTGTAGTGTTGGAAATGACCCCGAATGGAGTGATAATGGTGGATTACCGCAATATCGTGAGTATTGGCAATCCTATTCATTTGGAGATTTATCTGAAGTCGCAAAAACAAGAAAAACCATTTTAGAAAATTTAGTGCCGAGATTAAAAATTAAAGACATTGCCAAGGTTGATGGTAAGTTTTTAGTTGTGAAAGGCACTAAAAGAACGTATAAAATACATCTTGGAAGTACAAACATATTAATGTCTCCAAACGATCAATATCTATGTATTGTGCCTTCTGGAAAAAAGGATAAAACAGAAGGTATTTATTTGCCTTTTGAAGGTGATAAAGGAATGTCCGTTATCTTAAGTAAAGCATTTCTGTTAGCGGAAGATGACAAAATAACCGACTCAACAATTACAAGTCAAATTGATAGGGTGTAAAAGAAAGCTAGGGATTTGGAATTAGTTTTAATGTATATTTCTGTCATCTTATACTGAAAAAGAAAACGGATTTATGAATTTACGCGTCGTTTTTTTGGATTTATATACTAAAAGGCTTTAAATGAGCGCTATTTTAGAAGTATTTAATTTCATATATTCGTGGTGTATTTCAGATACAATTGCTATAAATTAATTGCTACAAACCCACACTTATGATTAAGAAACAAGAAGCGTTGATCGACAATGCGCTGTTGTTTTATAAAAGAGGAGATTTCTCTCTTGGATATAGAACATTGTTAGACGCTGCATTGAATACAAATTCCAGTGAAGTTTTTAAAAAGACCTTAGATTTTGTTGAACGATATGAAAAGGAATTAAATGAAGATAAATCTTCACTGTTTCCATCGTTTGAAACCTGGTCTAAAGAGATTCGGAATGTTGCTGTAGAAAACAAGAAGCTATTAGGCAAAACAATTCTAAAAGGAGAGCAGCTCTCTAAAAGTTATAATAAAGGAAGATTTATTCTTGGACCTATTGATATTGAGCTTAAAATGGGCGATGTTTTTGGTTTGGTTGGAGAAAATGGAAATGGAAAAACAACACTACTTACGCTATTAGGATCTTTAATAGAGTCACATCCGGTAGGCTTACAATATTCTTTTTCCTCAGAGACCAAAGACCAATATGACCTAATGTCTAAGTTGGTATACATACCCCAAAGAACATCCGTTTGGTATGGTAGTGTAATTGACAACTTAAAATTTGCATTGATACACCATGATGTAAAAGGCGAAAAAAACGAACTCTTAGTTTTAATGATGATTGCTCGGTTTGGTCTTTGGAAATACAAAGATTTAAAATGGAGAGAACTATCTTCTGGATATAAAATGCGTTTTGAATTGGCTAGAACCATGCTACGTCGTCCACAGATCGTTTTATTGGATGAACCACTTGCAAACTTAGATATTTTAGCACAGCAAGTTATCCTTGAAGATTTAAAAATGATGGCTAAATCGCATGTAAACCCAATAGCGATGGTGTTTTCATCTCAGCAATTGTATGAAGTCGAGAAAATATCAGACCATGTCATCTATTTGAGAAATGGAAAACTGTCAAACAATAGTAGTTTAGAAGAAAACACAGAAAATCATCTGGTAGTAGAATTAGATTCGGTAAACTCAAGAAATGAAATTGAACAAGCGTTAACAAATGAAAACCTTGTCAAAATAGAATATAATGGAGGGGTGTATATACTGTACTTCAACGAAAACATCACTTTTAATGACTTGTTATCTTTAATAAGTACGCATAATTTAAAAGTGCAATACATTAGAGATATTTCAAACTCAACCAGACGCTTCTTCGTATACTAATTTCAACCTTTTGCAATGAATTTTATAAAAAAAATAAACAAATACTTATTAGAACAGTACCCATTAATTTGGAATACCAGACTCGTTTGGATGCTCGGAATTAATATTGTTTTTCACCTGCTTTATTTTGTGTTGGGATATACTTGCATTCAAAACATTGCAGATTTAAAATCAAAATTTAGACTCGATGAGTTTTATTTTGGTTCCTCTGTTGTCTATTATAATGTTTTACTGTCGCTCTTAATAATCGTAATTTGGATTGCCTATTATTTAAGAAACAATGCCTTTAAAAACAGCTA
>Ga0209395_1000223_pt1 | contig 85537 bp, 77 predicted proteins | sample GOMGulsemesocosm_3_FD_184635 | JGI IMG/M metagenome (GOLD analysis project Ga0209395, IMG submission 184635) | Methane-oxidizing microbial communities from mesocosms in the Gulf of Mexico - GOM9D Gulf of Mexico (SPAdes) (version 2) | ecosystem: Environmental > Aquatic > Marine > Cold seeps...
TTCCTCACTTGGTTCTTGAGCAAGCGTTTTTCCACTTACCAATAACAATATCAGTACCGTTAAAATAGTTTCAATCTTCTTACGCAATAACATCTTCAATCTCTTTAATAAATCGTTTTGCCAAGGTATCAGCATTTTCTTGTGATGTACTCTCTGTATAAATTCTAATGATTGGTTCTGTATTTGATTTACGTAAATGAATCCATTCATTTGGGAAGTCAATTTTAACTCCATCAATCATATTAACATTTTCATGTTGGTATTTAGTAGCCATTGTTTCCAATACCTGATCAACATTGATTTGTGGTGTTAATTGTATCTTATTTTTACTCATAAAGTAACTAGGATACGAATCTCTAAGTTCTTTACAAGACATTTTCTGATTTGCTAAGTGTGATAAAAACAAGGCAACTCCAACTAAAGAATCTCTTCCATAATGAGATGCTGGGTAAATAATTCCGCCATTTCCTTCTCCACCAATTACCGTATTGGTTTCTTTCATTGCGATGACAACATTTACTTCTCCAACAGCACTTGCGGTATAAGATCCGCCATGTTTCTGGGTAACATCACGCAATGCTCTAGATGATGATAAATTTGAAACTGTATTTCCACCTCCTAATTTACCGAGTACATAATCTGCACAAGCAACCAAAGTATATTCTTCTCCAAACATAGAGCCGTCTTCACTAATTAAAGCCAATCTATCTACATCTGGATCTACTACAATTCCGAAATCTGCTTGTTCTTTCACAACCAGTTCAGAAATATCTGTTAAGTGTTCTTTTAAAGGCTCTGGATTATGAGGAAACTCTCCGTTAGGTTCACAATACAATTCAACACATTCAACATTAAGCTCTTTTAATAAAGCCGGAATGAATATGCCGCCAGTAGAATTTACGCCATCAACTACTACTTTAAAATTGGCTTTTTTAATTGCTTCTACATCTACTAGTTCTAAGTTTAAAACTTCTTGTATGTGTTTTTCTAAATAGGTTTTATCTTTTGTGTAGGTTCCTAAATCATCTACATCTGCAAAATTAAAATCTTCATTTTCTGCTTTTGCTAAAATAATTTCTCCTTCTGCTCCGTTTAAAAACTCTCCTTTTTCATTCAATAGTTTTAAAGCATTCCATTGCTTTGGATTGTGAGAAGCGGTTAAAATAATTCCTCCATCAGCATTTTCTAATGGCACAGCCACTTCTACTGTTGGAGTTGTAGACAATCCTAAATCTATCACATTAATTCCTAAACCAACTAAAGTATTAGCTACTAAGCTAGAAATCATTTTACCAGAAATACGAGCATCTCTTCCTATAACAACGGTAATATTCTTCTTGTTTTTATTTCTTTCAATAATAAAAGCTCCATAAGCAGATGCAAATTTTACTGCATCAATTGGAGTTAAATTATCTCCTGTAGCTCCACCTATTGTTCCTCTTATTCCTGATATTGATTTTATTAATGTCATTGTCTTTTTTTATAAGCCGAACAAAGATAAATTATATTCTATGATTTAAAGATGAAATTGCAGAGTAATCCCCCCTTTTTTAACATAAAAAACTCATAAAATTCTTTCTTATAGGTAAACAAAGGGTTATTCAATTTCCCTATAATTTCTATAGGTTATTAGATTAAGAACAATACAATAACTAAAATAAGCACAAAAAAACGTCGTTGATTGGCTGAAATAAATTCAACACTAATCAACGACGTTTTAACTATAAATTAAGAAATCGTTTTATTTACCTTGCTCTTCTTTCAGTCTTTTCATATAAAGAACAAAGAAAATAATTGTTACAATAAAAGCAGCTATAGAAGGTTTTATTTCTCTAAATACATCTTTACCGCTTTTCAGGTTATCCCAATTGATTTCCCTTAAATAAATTACAAGAATCATACACATGATAATCATGAATATAAATGCTGCTTTTTTTGAAATTTTTATCATAATATGATGAGTTTTATTCTTTAACCACAATAAATTTAATGATTCAATCAAGAACTCACAATCGAAATACTAAAATCAGGTATAAATGCGCATAAAAAAACGTCGTTGATTTCTCAACGACGTTTTAAATATGAATTAAGAAAAGGTCTTATTTACCTTCTTCCATTTTCTTTTTTAATGCTGCAAGACCACTAATATCTCCAAGAGTAGTTTTTTCTGCATCCGCTGCTTTTTTAGTAGCAACTTTTACATTTTTCTTCTCTTCAGCTCTAAATATTGCTGAGTGAGATACTACAACTCTTCTGTATTCTTTAGAAAATTCTAAAACTTTAAATTGAGCTGTATCTCCTTTTGCTAATTTTCCACCGTCTTCTTTATCTAAATGACGACTTGGTGCAAAACCTTCAACTCCATCAGCAAATGCTATGGTAGCTCCTTTATCGTTCTTGTCAGAAATAGTTCCTTCATGAACAGAGTCTATAGCGTATGTTGCTTCGTGAGCATCCCAAGGATTGTCTTGAGTTTGTTTGTGTCCTAAGTTTAACTTACGACCTTCAACATCTAATTCTAATACTTGAACTTCTAATTTATCACCAACAGTAACAAAATCTGATGGGTGCTTAATTTTCTTAGTCCAAGATAAATCAGAAATATATACCAATCCATCAATTCCTTCTTCTAACTCAACAAACACACCAAAATTAGTGTAGTTTCTTACTGTACCAGAATGCGTAGAACCAACAGGATATTTAGTTGTAATATCTGTCCAAGGATCTGGATGTAATTGTTTCATTCCAAGAGACATTTTACGCTCTTCTCTATCTAAAGTTAAAATTTGTGCTTCAACAGAATCTCCAACTTTTACGAAATCTTGTGCAGAACGTAAGTGTGTAGACCAAGACATTTCAGAAACGTGAATCAATCCTTCAACACCTTCAGATACTTCAATAAATGCACCGTAATCAGCTAAAACAACTACCTTACCAGTAATGTTATCTCCAATTTTCAAGTCAGTATTTAAAGCTTCCCAAGGATGAGCAGATAATTGTTTCAATCCTAATTGAATTCTAGATTTGTTATCATCAAAGTCTAAAATTACAACGTTTAATTTTTGATCTAATTCAACAATCTCATTTGGATGGTTGATTCTAGACCAAGATAAATCAGTAATATGTACTAATCCATCAACACCACCTAAATCAACAAAGACTCCGTAAGAAGTAATGTTTTTCACAACACCTTCTAATACTTGTCCTTTTTCTAATTGACCGATGATTTCTTTTTTCTGTATTTCTAAATCAGCTTCGATTAATGCTTTATGAGAAACTACAACGTTTTTAAATTCGTGGTTGATTTTCACAACTTTGAATTCCATTGTTTTCTCTACGTATTGATCGTAGTCACGGATAGGTTTTACATCTATTTGAGATCCTGGTAAGAATGCTTCGATACCGAAAACATCTACAATCATACCTCCTCTAGTTCTACACTTCACAAAACCGTTAACGATTTCTCCTGTTTCATGTGCATTGTTAACTCTATCCCATGCTTTAATTACACGAGCTTTTTTGTGAGATAATACTAATTGACCAGAGCTATCTTCTCTTTTATCAACTAATACCTCTACAGTATCTCCTTCAGCAAGACTTGGGTTATAACGGAATTCGTTTATTGAAATAACTCCTTCAGATTTAGAATTGATGTCAATAATTACATCTCTTTCTGTTAATCTTACTACAGTTCCTTCAATTACATCACGTTCGTTTACGAAACCTACGGTTCCTTCTAACGCTTTTTCAAATTCAACTAATTTAGATTCATCTACAGCTTCAATACCTTCTTCGTATTTGTGCCAATCAAAGTTTGCTAAAAATTCTTGTGGGTTTACTGTCTCAACAGCTACTGGTGCTACTGCCTCTTCAGCAGTGTTTTTTGTTTCTTCAGACATTCTGAAATCACTTTGTATCTTATTGTTATTCAGATTTTTAACGATAATAACTTTAAGAGTTGTTTATATTATATAAATTTTCTTAATTCCTTTTATAAATCTGTTCTCGTAAAAAGGAGTGCAAATGTACAAAATCTAATTGAAACTAACGGGTATAAACTACTGAATTTTAAACACTAAGTTATTGAGGCTCAAAAGGCAAAAGAATAAACCTACTGAATAAACTCTTTAAACTGTTTTACACGCTCTCTACTCACAATTATTTCGGCTTCATTATACGTGTTTAAGATAATTTTTAAGCGACTATTTGTGTAGGCTATAATGTCTTTTATGGCATTTATTTGCACTATAAATGTTCTGTTAACCCTAAAGAAATTTTCTGGATCTAATTCCGTTAGCACTTGCTCTAAAGCGCCATCTAACAAATAATTTCGATTGGAATTTGTATGCAAATATGTTGCTTTGTTTTCGCTATAAAAACACTCAATATCGTCAGAAGAAATTATTTTTAAATGCTGTCCAACTTTAATCGTATACCTCTTCTTAAACTTCCGGTCGATTGGATTTACCAATAGTTTTTTGATGTCATCAAAGTTTAGCTGAACATCTGGCTGCTTTGTATATTGATTTTTATACTTATTAACCGCTGCCTCTAATTCATCTTCATCTATCGGCTTCAATAAATAATCAATGCTATTTAACTTGAAGGCTTTTAACGCATATTCATCATAAGCGGTGGTAAAAATTATAGCACTTGAAATTTGAACATGTTCAAAGATTTCAAACGATAATCCATCTGACAATTGAATGTCTAAGAAAATTAAATCAGGATGTTCATTTTCTTGAAACCAAGCGATTGACTCCTCTACAGAATGTAGCATTTCATTTACTTGCACTCCTAAAGCATCTAACATTCTGCTTAATCTCCTCGCTGCTGGCTTTTCATCTTCTATGATCAATACGTTCATAATTCCTTCTTTAGATTTCTTTATTTTTATTCATTTCTTCTTTAATTTTTCGCTTTTCCCAATCTTTATTAAACAAAAAACTAAATCGATATACCTTTAATCCATGAACAATTACTATCAGCCCCCACCAAAAAAACAATCTATAATTGCTAACATCTGTAAAAGCTTCGATAAAAGTATCTCCATATTCTATATCATGGAAAATTCTTCTACCAATAAAAAAGCCATTAATTACTATATAAAATGCTACATGCTTGTAGAATTTTTTTAATTCATCAACTCTCTTTTTTGCACGCTCAAATTTCTTTGCTTTATTTATGACTTCCATAATTTAATTGCTTTTATTTTGACTCATAAACTCTTTAATCTTTTTCTCTTCCCAATCTTTATCAAAGCCAAGTATTTTTACTCCGAATACTTTAACCCAATGAATAAAAACCCCTGCTAATATACCTATTGTTGCAAACCAGAACCAATGAAAATCAGGAGAAAACATTAAGTTTGAACTTATTATTGTAGCAAGTAAAAATACCGTAACAATAATATGAATGTAAAACCCTTTAACATCTTTTATTCTTTTCTGAGCTTTTAAATAGCGCTCCTCTTTGTTATTTTTTGAATCCATCTGGTCTATTAGTTAACTCATCATTGTCCATTATCTCTTTCAACTTATTTTCTTCCCAGTTTTTCCCGAATAATGAATTAAACCCGAACACTCCTAACCAGTGAAAGAACACTCCAATTCCCCAAAAAATCCAGGTAGAATACACTCCAAAGTTTGAAATAGCTTCATTAATAGTTTCACCATCATCAGAAGTTATACCATATATAATAACAGAACTTAACATTAAGTTCACCACTATATACACTCCAAAATGAATGTAAAACCCTTTAATTTTCTCTACCCTTTTCTTAGCTCTTATGTATTTTAATCCTTCTATTGTTTCTTTATTTTCCATTTTAATAATGTATTAATTCCAATTATTATTCTTTCTATCTTCGTCCATCAATTCTTTGATTTTCTTATCTTCCCATCCTTTTCCTAAAAAAGGATTGTACTTGTAGGTATCCATTGCATGGAAAGTTAAGCCCATTCCCCATCCAAAAATAGGAAACCAGAACCAATAAAATTGTGGTGAAAATCTTAAATTGATAAAAATTAAAAACGGAATTACTAAACAATAGCAGATTAGATTTGCATAGAAACCTTTAATTTTATCTACTTGCTCTTTTGCTTTTAAATATTTTTGTTCTTGTTGATAATTTGATTGCATGACTTTTAGTTTTTTATTATTCTACATTACTCCCAATTAGACGTATCGTCTTCTTCATTCATTAACTCATTGATCTTTTTACTTTCCCAGTTTCTTCCTAGAATAGGATTGTAGCTGTACACATCTAATCCGTGAAATAAAATTCCGATTCCCCAACCAAACATTGGAAACCAAAACCAGTGAAAGTCTGGTGTTAATTTTAAATTAATGAGCACTAAAAATGGAATAATTATACAATAAGAAATGATGTTTTGATAAAACTCTTTTAATTTCTCTACCTTCTCTACAGCTTTAACATAACTAGAATTTTGTATATCTTCAGTGTACATACTATTGTTGTTTTTTGTTAATAGCGGCAAGCTTACTTTAAATGTTCTTTTATCATTTATGATACTAACATTTCTCTTTGTAAGTAATCTATACCTGTCTGTTATATTTTTTAATCCTACTTTAGTACTCTTCCCAATCGCTTCTTTATGATTGACATTATTTTCTATAATTAGCACGCCACCTTCTTCAAATATTCTAAGAACTAATGGCTTATTAGAAGAAACTACATTGTGTTTTACTGCATTTTCTAATAACAATTGTAGCGACAAAGGCACAATTTTTAATTCTTCATTTGAAGTTTCTGTTGGGATCTCAAACTGAATTCCTTCTTCAAAACGCATTTGTAATAATTCCATATAGGTTCTTGCAAATCGCAACTCTTCTGACAACGGAATCAGTTCTTTATTTCGTTGCTCTAACACATATCTATATACTTTAGATAATTTTGTTGTAAATCTTTCTGCTTGTTTTGGATTCTCTCCAATTAAAGAAGTCAATACATTTAAACTATTGAATAAAAAATGTGGATCAATTTGATTTTTTAAAGACTCGAATTTTGCTGTTTCCGTCTTTGCGACAATTTCTTGTTTTGTGCTTTCTTTTCCTACGGATGCTTTCCAGTTTATCATAAAACCTCTAGCATGAAAAAACGTTGCAATTGCTAAAGAGAAAAGAATGTAGAACGCATTTATCCACATAATTTTACTACTAAAAAACAAAGAAGAATCTACGCCTTGGATTACAATAAAAGTAAAATAATTGATTCCTAAAACAACCGGAACTATATATAATATAGTGCATATTATTCCAGCAGTTACTCGTTGACTTGTTTGCTCAATCCAATCCCACTTTACGCTTAAATAATCGTTTAAAAAACCATTCCCAAATCCAATTCCATAACTATACATTGCAGAAATTAAGAAAGTAATCCAAATACCTTTTATTGAAAATTGTTGGAAAATTAAAATAAATAGTACCGCGAAAATGATGGTCAATTTTAAACAAGCCCAAAATGCTTTTTGCAACTTTCCCCAGGTAATTACTTTTTTAGTTTCCATACTTATATCTTGATTAATTAATCGAATGCGCTTTCTTAAAATTTAATTTCTAAAGTTACATCTTTATCAGCAACTTCAAACTTAGCTTCATCATATTGTGGTGGTCCAAAACTCATAGGATTGTTTGAAACACCGTAGCTCTCTAAAGGCATTCCATTTCCTTCAAAATCCATTTCATTATTGTTATTGGCGTCGTGAAAACAAATAACTGCATATTCACCTGGCTCAACATCTACAAAGATTACTGTACTCTTTTTTCCTTTAACTTTACTTGATACTGATTGTAAAGGTTTTTTCATGAAATCTTTTTTGTTATACAAAGCGTACCTTACTTCTCCTTCATTGCTTGTAACATTAGGTACAGTTACAGTAATGGTTCTTTTTTCTGTTGTTTTGATTGTAGTTGTTGATGTTTGAAAAATAACTACTAATGCAAAAATGGCTGCGAATACTTTCATAATTTCTATTATTTAATGATACTGAAACAAATTCAGCTCTGGTTAATTATACAACAAAGATGCAGCAACAATTAAATACTAGAAATTAAAAGAAACCGAGTTGTACTTTTTTAAGGACGAATTGTAAAAACAATGGTTAAACGGTATTAATTCAATAAATGCTTAGTAATCTTTTTACTCAATGGCTTTGTTAAAGAGAAGTAATAATCAAGAAATTCACCATGCTCATCAACCAAATACTTTTGAAAATTCCATTTTACCGATGAATTTTTCTGTCCATTCAATTCTTTTTTGGTTAGCCAAGCATACAATGGATGTTGATTATCCCCTTTTACATCTATCTTTTCTGTAATTAAAAAGGTAACACCATAATTGATTTTACAAAAAGATTGAATGTCTTCTGAAGTTCCTGGCTCTTGTTTTCCAAACTGATTACAAGGAACACCAATAATCATCAATTTCTCTTTATAGAGGTCATATAATTTTTGTAACCCTTCATACTGTGGAGTGAATCCGCATTTAGAAGCAACATTTACAAATAATATTTTTTTGCCTTTATAATCTTCTAAGTTAATTTCTGAGCCAGAAATACTATGAATCTTAATTGAATATAGTTTTGAATTTGAATCCATCGTTTGTGAATTTAGAGATTGTGTTAATAATAAGATGAACAACATTAATATATGTATTCTCATAAAGTTTTATTTCAAAATAAAGATACCGCTTTTACTTAAAAAGGAAACAAAAATAATCGTTGTTTATTCTGTAACATTTTCTATTTTTGACCTACTTATAACTTGAAACTAACAAACTAAAGAGTGCAGAAAGATTTAGAGGCTAAATTTTTATTGGATTTTGAGCAAAATCAAAATATTGTTCATAAGGTGTGTAGAATATACACAACCAACCAAGATGCACATAATGATTTGTTTCAAGAGGTTGTTATTCAGCTATGGAAAAACTACAGCAAGTTTAGAGGCGACTCTAAATTTAGTACATGGATGTACAGAGTAGCATTGAATACCGCAATTTCTTTATACAGAAAATCAACTAGAAGAATTAAAACTCAAAATATAGATGACTTTACCTATAAAATAAAGTCAAGTGATTATGATGACACTGAAGAGCAGCAATTAAAATCGCTATACAGTGCCATTCATCAATTAAACGATATTGATAAGGCATTGATTTTCTTATACTTAGAAGACAAGCCTTATAAAGAAATATCAGCAACTTTAGGAATTACATCAGTAAATGCTAGAGTTAAAATGAATAGAGCAAAAGAGAAATTAAAAAATATATTAAACCCATAAGTTATGGATTTAGAACACTATAAAAAGACTTGGGAGAACCAGCCAGAAGAAGCCAAAAAGGTTTCTAAAGAGGAGATTTATAAAATGTCCCAAGCAAAGTCAACATCAATAGTAAAATGGATTTTTATTATTGGCGTCTTAGAATTTGCCTTTTGGCTCATTTTAAATTCTTTTACCTCAAAACTTGAAGTAATGGAAATTTATAAAGAACTAAAGCTCATGGAGCTACTAGATGTCGTGTACTATATCAACTTTATTGTTGTTGTTGCTTTTCTGTATTATTTTTATAAAAATTACAGCTCAATTTCAACTATTGATTCGACAAAGGATTTAATGCGAAAAATAATTAAAACCAGAAAGACGGTAAAGTACTATGTAAATTACAATGTATTGGCTGCCGTTTTATTAATGATTGTATTTAACGTTAAAATTGTAAACACCCCAAACGGCATAGAAACAGTACTTGAAATTGATAATATTAATTTTGATGATTCTAACTTAATGACAGTTTATGTTATAAGTCAAGCTATAGCTGTTGTAATAATGATACTATTTCTATTCTTATTTTATTATTTACTTTATGGAATCATGCTTAAAAAGCTAAAGAGAAACCATAAAGAACTCGATAGATTAGAAAAATTAAATTAAAACAAAAACTCCAGCAAATTTGCTGGAGTTTTTGTTTTAAAATGCTTTTAATTCGAGAATGAGTTTATCTAACATTTCTTGAGTAAAATCAAGATGTGTTACCATTCTTAACTTCCCTTCTCCCATAGAAATTAATAATATCTCCTTCGATTCCATTTTAGTTATAAAGTCCGCTGAATCAATTGTATCGTTTACATAAAAGATAACAATATTGGTTTCTATTGGTTCTACTTTTTTTACATAGGAACACGACTCTAAGATGGCTCCAATCTTTTTTGCTCTTGCATGATCATCAGCTAATCGCTCTATATTATTATCCAATGCATAAATTGCTGCAGCAGCTAAAAACCCAGCTTGTCTCATTGCTCCTCCAAATATTTTTCTAATTCGTAATGCTTTTGCAATATGCTCTTTTGCTCCAATTAAAACGGACCCTATTGGCGCACCTAATCCTTTTGACAAGCAAATTGAAATGGTATCAAACAGTTCTCCGTATTGCTGAGGAGTTTCATTTTTTGCTACTAAAGCGTTAAACAATCTGGCCCCATCTAAATGAAAAGCCAAGTCATTTTCTTTTGACACTTTCTGAATTTTCTTTAATTCTTCAAAATCCCAACAAGCTCCACCTCCTTTATTGGTTGTGTTTTCTATACAAACCAATCTATTGTATGGAGCATGAATATCTGCTCTTCCAGAAGCGGCAGCTGCTAATTGACTTGCTGTAAACATACCTCTTTCGCCATCAATTAAATGAGAAGTAACTCCTGAGTTAAATGCCGCTCCACCTCCTTCAAAATTATAAACGTGTGCCCACTTATCACAAAACATTCTGTCTCCTGGATGTGTGTGCAATTTTATTGCTGCTTGATTTGCCATGGTTCCTGAAGGAAAAAACAAAGCATCTTCCATTCCAAATAGTTTAGCCACTTTTTCTTGCAATGCATTCACTGTTGGATCTGCTTTAAACACATCATCGCCAACTTTAGCATTCATCATTGCATCCAACATTCCTTTTGATGGTCTGGTTACTGTATCACTAATTAAGTCTATTCTCATTTTTATCTTATGTTTAATGCATTCCAATTGGCGAACCATCAGGGATTTTTGGTGATCTTACTTTTTTAAATTTTGAAGGTGCTTTCTTAAAGTCACTTATAGATTTTAAAAACTCTTTATTGTACATTTTCTGAACTCCTTTTGCTTTCTTAGTAAGCAACCAAGTAGACAATTCATCCAACTTATAATTAACAATTGCATTTACCTGTTTGTAATTTGATTGATTTGCCGCCAATGCAAATAATTGATTTAATACCTGTCCATTAACTACATTCTGCAATTCTTGATGATACGTGTTTCTGTATGATTTTTTAAAAGAATTCTTTACAACTTCATCAATTACTTCTTCAAGTCCTAATTGCGTTTTATCTAAACTCTTATGCAATACTAAACGTGATGCTCTTTGCGGATGAAATAAGAAACTCAATGTTATTTCAGATGAAGTTTCTACAGCTCCATAAGGATCAAACTCTACACCAACTTTACTCTTAAAAGATTCTCTAGTTCTTCCATAACCTATTGCTCTTGGCGGAAAAAGAGCTAGCTTAGCAATTGGAATTGCGATTGTTTCAACATCAATAGTTCTTAACAACGCTTTTAATGCTTTACGCTCTTCCTTTCCCGGAACTCTTTTTACAATTGTTTGATTCCCTCCTTTAACTGCATAATAATAATCTAAGCCTCCAACTACTTTTGCAGCAGCTTCAATTTGATATCTATGCATAAAGTACACAGGTACAAAAACATCTTCTAACACAGAATATGGTTGTCCTGATTTAATATTATCTGGCGAAAATTTATCAATTGCATTTTTTCTAATTTCTAAAATATCACTTAATTCATTAGCCGCTCCTGCTCCATTATCCCATAAATGCGAATATGCATGTGCACTTCCTGGAGATCTTGAATCTTGATCAGAAATATAACGCAAGCCTTTAGCAAAAGCTGTACTTAAAATATTTTGTAATCCTTGCTTTTCATTACTTGTAAATTCTTGATATGCATACGCAACAGTCACCTTATCCCAATCACCAATGTTTGTAGCGTAAGCATTAGAAAAGTCAATCTTACCGTTTTTTAAAGAAAACTGCGGATGTGGATAATCCATCACCGAAGCTCTATTATTTGTACTTGCTGCAAAATTATGAGCAAAACCAATAGTATGTCCAACTTCATGAGCTGCCAATTGTCTAATTCTTGCCAATGCCATTTCTAATGCAAATTTATCTTTTGCCGTATTGGTTGCATATGGTGCCTGTAAAGCTTGAGCAATTAAAAAGTCTTGACGAATTCTTAACGAACCTAAGCTTACATGTCCTTTAATAATCTCTCCTGTTCTTGGGTCAGAAATACTTCCTCCGTAGCTCCAACCTCGTGTAGAACGATGCACCCACTGAATTACATTGTATCTTAAATCTAATGGATCTGCATCTTTTGGTAACATTCTAACTTGAAATGCATCTTTATATCCAATTGCTTCAAAAGCTTGATTCCACCATCTTGCGCCATCTAACAAAGCAGATCTAATTGGCTCTGGTGTACCTGGGTCTAAATAATAAATAATTGGTTCTACAGCTTCACTAATTGCAGCATTTGGATGCTGTTTTTCTAATCGATGACGACGTATAAATCGTTTTACAATTGACTCATTTACTGGTGTAGAATAATCCATATAAGACATTTGACCTACACCTGCTCTTGGGTCAAAAGCTCTTGTTTTATATTTATTATCTGGCAACTCAACAAAAGAATGGTGTTGATAAACAGTAACGGCACTAGCATCTGGAGCAACAGACCACAAATTTCTTCCTTTAGGTTTTCCTTTAAAGGTTAACAAAACATCAAACTCTACATTTTTTTCAAATGCTTTTGTTCTTTTCATATTAAAAGCACTTCTAGACTTATCTAGGTTATAGTTTCCTTCTCCACTTCTTGATAATGTATTAGCTACACCAAATTTATCTTGCATAAAGAAAGATGTTGCATCAACCAAATACACATTATCCTTTTCTTCTTTAATGATAAATCCATGTAAAACTGATTTAGCAAAGGCTTCTTTTATCGAATTCCGCTCTTCAACATTATCCGTTAATGCTCTAAAATTTTGATTTGGCTTTATTAGCAATATCTTATTCCCTGCTTTTCTAAAAAACACAACTGCTCCTCCACCAAGCTTACCTCTATCTAAGCCAATATCATTAGAACCAATTCCTTCAGACAATGCATTCACATATAAAAATTCACTTTCTAAATTTTTAATCTCTAAATACACCTTGTCTTTTCCACTATCATAATAATAGTTAAAGTAGCCTTTGTATTGAGTTACCTTCTTATCGTCTTTAAAAAATTGCGAAAAACAAGTTTGCTGAATAAAAACAAGTAGAAATAAAATGGTGATTTTTTTCATGATTAAAATATTTTCCCTAAAACTATAAAATATAGATGAGAAATAAGATTGATTAAAATATTAAATCGCTTTTTTAACTTATTTTTGTTGCAACTATGATTACACAAGAACAACTTAAAAATGTTTCTGAAAGAATACATAAGCTCCACAGCTATTTAAATATAGAACAAAAGCTTATAGAAGTTAGCAACGATGAAGAAAAAACAGTAGATCCCAATTTTTGGAATAATCCCAAAGAAGCTGAAGCTTTTATGAAGGAATTAAGACTGAAAAAGAAATGGGTTACTGATTATAATACGATCGTTTCACTACATGAAGACACACAAGTTTTATTTGACTTTTATAAAGATGGAGAAGCTGAAGATGTTGATGTTGAAGAACAATACAAACACTTAAGTACATTTCTTGAAAATGTTGAGTTTAGAAATATGCTCTCTGAAGAAGGAGACAGTTTAAGTGCTGTAATTCAGATTACCGCTGGCGCAGGAGGAACAGAAAGTTGTGACTGGGCAGAAATGCTGATGCGTATGTATATGATGTGGGGTGAGAAAAATGGTTTAAAAATCAAAGAACTCAATTATCAACCTGGAGATTCTGCTGGTATAAAAACAGTAACCCTTGAGTTTGATGGTGATTTTGCTTTTGGGTGGTTAAAAGGAGAAAATGGCGTGCATCGTTTGGTAAGAATATCTCCTTTTGATAGCAACGCAAAAAGACACACTTCTTTTGCTTCTGTTTATGTATATCCAGTTGCAGACGATTCAATTGAAATAGATGTTAATCCTGCAGATATTGAAATTGTTACAGCAAGATCTAGTGGCGCTGGTGGACAAAATGTAAATAAAGTAGAAACGAAAGTTCAATTAACTCACAAACCATCCGGAATTCAAATTCAATGTTCAACCTCACGCTCACAACACGATAACAGAGCTACAGCTATGAAAATGCTAAAATCTCAATTGTACGAAATTGAGCTACAGAAAAGACAAGCAGCAAGGGCAGATATTGAAGCGAATAAAATGAAGAACGAATGGGGAAGTCAAATAAGAAACTATGTGTTGCATCCATACAAATTGATTAAAGATGTTAGAACAGCTCATGAAACAGGAAATGTAGATGCTGTTTTAAATGGAGACATTGATGCTTTCTTAAAAGCTTTCTTAATGAAAAATGGACAAAAAGAAACAAAGTCAACTTTATAAACTATGATTAAAATATACCACAACCCTAGATGTAGTAAATCTAGACAAGGACTAGAATTACTCGAAAACTCTGGAAAGAAATTTGAAATTGTAAAATATTTAGAGAATGTTCCTACAAAAGAAGAATTGACTTCTATTATTGAAAAGCTACAGATTAAGCCAATAGAGATGGTCAGAAAAACTGAAGCTGTTTGGAAAGATAATTTCAAAGGAAAAGAATTATCAGATGAAGATACAATTGAAGCAATGATTCAAAACCCTAAACTAATAGAAAGACCAATAGTAGTTAATAATACTAAAGCTGCCATTGGAAGACCTTTAGAAAATATTCAAAAGATTATATAAAATAAAGAAGGAATTAAAAAGTAAGAACATAAAAAAAAGGGTTTGCAATTGCAAACCCTTTTTTTTATAATATATATTATAAAAACTACTATTTATTAGCAGCCCTTTTAGCTTCTCTCTTTAATTTAATGTTTTCCCAGATTGTTCCACCAATCCAGTAAGGAACTACAAACGTTAATAAGAAAATTAACAACCAAAAACCAGTTGTAAAAATAAACATGAAAAATAAAAATCCTGAAAATTCTGAAAAATCTAACATTTGTGTTACTTTATATTAATAATATGCCACAAAAATAATACATATTTTCAATTTACACTAATAATTAAATATTATTTTAAATAAGTATTTTCTCTTTTTGTTGATAACTGATTGTGATACTTTTAGTAATTTTGTTAAAGCATAAAATACAACTTACAATAATGAAATACAGAGTAGAAAAAGATACAATGGGAGACGTTAATGTTCCTGCTGATAAATATTGGGGAGCACAAACAGAACGCTCTAGAAATAACTTTAAAATTGGTGCGCCAGGTTCTATGCCAATTGAAATTATATATGGTTTTGCTTATTTAAAAAAAGCGGCAGCATATACAAATGCTAAATTAGGTAAACTAACCACTGAGAAAAGAGATTTGATTGCTCAAGTTTGTGATGAAATTTTAGAAGGAAAACACAATGATCAGTTTCCTTTAGTTATTTGGCAGACTGGCTCTGGAACTCAGTCTAACATGAACTGTAATGAAGTAATTGCTAATAGAGCTCATGAAATTGCTGGAAATGTAATTGGTGAAGGAGAAAAAACAATTCAACCAAATGATGATGTAAATAAATCTCAATCATCAAATGACACTTTCCCAACCGGAATGCATATTGCTGCTTATAAAAAAATTGTAGAAACTACAATTCCAGGAATCGAACAGTTAAGAGATACTTTACAAGCAAAATCAGAAGCATTTAAAGATGTTGTAAAAATTGGACGTACACATTTAATGGATGCTACTCCACTAACTTTAGGACAAGAGTTTTCTGGTTATGTAGCACAATTAAACTTTGGATTAAAAGCGCTAAATAATACTTTAGAGCATTTATCTCAATTGGCTTTAGGAGGAACAGCAGTTGGAACAGGTTTAAACACACCTGCTGGTTATGATGTTTTAGTTGCTAAATACATCGCAGAATTTACAGGCTTACCGTTTATTACTGCAGAAAACAAATTTGAAGCCTTAGCAGCACATGATTCTTTAGTTGAAACTCATGGAGCTTTAAAACAAATAGCTGTTTCTTTAAATAAAATTGCAAACGATATTAGAATGATGGCTTCTGGTCCAAGATCTGGAATTGGAGAATTGATTATCCCTGCTAACGAACCTGGTTCTTCAATTATGCCTGGAAAAGTAAATCCAACTCAGGCTGAAGCGATAACAATGGTTTGTGCACAAGTTATGGGTAATGATGTTGCTGTTACTATTGGAGGAACTCAAGGTCATTATGAATTAAATGTTTTTAAACCAATGATGGCTGCAAATGTTTTACAATCTGCTCAATTAATTGGAGATGCTTGTGTATCTTTTGATGTAAATTGTGCTGCCGGAATTGAACCAAATCATACAAGAATAACTGAGTTGGTAAACAACTCGTTAATGTTGGTTACTGCTTTAAACACCAAGATTGGATATTACAAAGCTGCAGAGATTGCTAATACTGCTCATGCAAACGGAACTACTTTAAAAGTAGAAGCTGTTAGATTAGGTTATGTAACTCCAGAACAATATGACGAATGGGTAAAACCAGAAGAAATGATTGGTGGTTTAAAATAATTAAAAAAGCACTATTTATTCTATAAAAACCGAAGCCAAAAGCTTCGGTTTTTTTTTATATTTTTACTATTCAGAACAAATAATTGCTTTTCAGAACAAATTTAATATTTATATAAAATATTTTTTGATTTTGCATTCAATTGTAAACTCATAAAAATCTACAATCATAATTCGATGCCTAAAACAAAAGTCTTTTTTACAATTATCCTTTTTAGTTTTTTTTCCATTGTTACATCTAGTGCACAAAACAAATTACTAGAAAACAAATTATCTGAAATTGATAGTATAATGTATACGCATCAAGGAGGCATAGCTATTCCCATTATAGATTCTTTACTTAAAACTAACATTTCAATTCATAACTCTCTAGTTTTAAAAGCTTATAAAATAGAAGCTTTGGTACAAGTTAACAAACAACAATCTGCACTTAATCTTTCTAATGAGATATTAAAAAATCCAAACTTAAAAGGTTCACCACTTATAAGGACCTACATAGAAAGAGCTCTTCTTTATGAATTAGCTACAGAAATAAAAGAAAGTCATAGAGCTTTAGACTTTGTAAGAGATTATTATATAAACTCAAAGATAGTAAAAGACGAATTGTATGGTGAATATTTATATCGACTATCTTCATTGTATCGTATGGAAGGATTAAATGACAAAGGAATTATATATGCAAAAAAAGCAGTTGAATTTGGGCGACAACATCATTATGAAAATGTTGAAGCCACAGGTATACTTTTGTTAGGTGTTATGACTCCTAATATGAATATAACTGAACAAATAAGGTTACGTAAAAAAGCAATTAAATTATGGAAGAAAAGTTCAAATTATAATCACATTTATCCAACATGTTTTGCTATTGCTAGATATTATAATGATCTTAATAAAACTCAAATTTCAAAAAAGTATCTAGACTCCGGGTTTTATTTTTCAAAAAAAATAAAAGATTTACCAAATCATTACACATTGGCAGGTGCTTACGGATTAAAGGTTGAAATTTTCGAGAAAGAAGGTAATTTAAAAGAAGCCTTAAATAATCAAAAATTAGCTACTGATAATATTATGAAAAGTCATGCCATTAGATTTGAACATCAAGTTTCTGAAGCCAATGCTAAATTTAATTACGAAAAAGAATCTTTAAAAAACGATACACTTGAACAAAGCTTAGCCAGTGAAAGAGAAAAGAAAAATAACTTATTAATTGGATTGATTGTACTTGTTATTCTATTATCTATTCTTGTTTTGTTGTCAATGAATCTTTCTAAAAAAAGAAAAGAAATAAAAACTCAATCTGAAACAATTAACAATAAAAATATAGATCTAACAGAAGCTCTAGATAAAAACAAATTACTGCTTAGAGAACTAAACCATAGAGTAAATAATAATTTAGCGCTAATTTTAAGTTTGGTGAAATTTCAATATTACGAAATTGATAATCCTAAATACAAAGATAAGTTTCTGAGTTTAGAGCATCGTATAAAAACCATTGCTGCTGCACATGAACAATTGTTATATAGCAAAGGAAACATTGAAGGAGAAGATTATGATGTACAAGAATACCTCTCTAAAATAACAAATGCGTTGATTGATATTTCTACAAAGAATGTTCAATTGAATTTAGAGACTAACAACATCAATCTAAATATTGACACCATGTTGCCAATTGGTATCTTAATTAATGAATTAATGTCTAACAGCTTAAAACACGCTGTTTTTAATGACGAATTATTCATTAGTATTCAAATCACTTTGCAACAATCTAACATAACTATTATATATAATGATTCTGGAGCAGACTTTAAAGAGACTAAGAATTCTAAAAGTTTAGGAGTAAGTATTATTAATAGCATGGTTAAACAGTTGAAAGGAACTATACAACGTGTAAAGTCTGAATATACAATTTCGCTTCAATTAAAAAACTCTAAAAAAGAAAATGGCTAAAAAAAACATATTAATTGTAGAAGATGAAGTTTTAATTGCGAGTCAAATTGAAATGTTCTTAGAATTGAATAACTATAACTGCGTTGGTATTGCTGTAGATTATACGGGTGCGATTGAACTACTTGAAAGCAATCCTGTAGATTTAATATTATTAGATATCAAAATTAATGGTTCTAAAGATGGTATAGACGTTGCTAAATATGTAAATCAAAACCTTAGGTTGCCATTTTTATTTTTAACATCTTATAACGATGTGGAAACTTTAAAAAATCTTAAAATTTTAAATCCTATTGGATATATTAACAAACCCATAAATGATGCCACATTACTTACAAATATAGACTTGTATTTTAGCTCAACTAAAATAAACACACAACATATTATACCAATAAAATCTGGCACAAAAACTTACAATATTAATTGTACAGATTTACAATATATAGAATCAGAACATGTATATATAAATCTATTTTTCACCAATCATACACAAACCATTCGCATATCATTAACCAAGTTCTTAGAACAACTCCCAAACAAAGAATTGGTACAGATAAATAGAAGCACTGCAATCAACCCTAATGCTATAAATCATATAGGTAAATCTAGTGTAAAACTACATAATAAAGTTTTTAAAATTTCTGAAAAACACAAATCTAATCTTAGCATTTAGTAACAAAAAAGTTTAAAAATTACCATTTCAGAACAAAAAAGGCGTTTTAGTAACAAATTTTAAAAAGACATCTAATTATAAAGTTTCTTTATTCTTAATTTAAACTTTAAAAAATTAGCAAAATGGAAAAAAATTACATGATATTTATTATCTGTCTGTTAATGACATCTGCAGTGTTTTCTCAAACCAAAAATTCAAAAAACTTTTGTGGTTTTGATATTGACAATACTCTGAAAAAGAAAGATCCAGCATACGTAAAACAGATGCAAATTTTTGAACAACATCTTCAACAGAAAATAAAAAATAATCAATTATCGAAAAAGGCAGAAGAGTTATTGATTATACCTATAGTTTTTCATATTTTTCATACAGGAGAACCTATTGGTACTGGGGCTAATGTTTCTGATGCAGATGTTATGTCTTTACTAAATAGAGTAAATGATTTTTACAGAGGACGTAAAGATGGTACCATCTTAGATACAAATATTGAGTTTAGACTAGTTAAAAGAGACCCAAATTGTCAATCAACAACCGGGATTGTTCGTCATGATTTTTCTGGTAACGCAGCATATGTTCAATTTGGTTATGGGGCAGGGCAAAACGGTGCAACAGTTGCAGAGATAGCAGAAGTTCTATGGCCAGGAACAGATTATTTTAATTATTCTATTTTTTCTAAGGTAAATGGAGGTTCTGGTCCGCAAGGAGCAGGAAACCCAATTAATGATCGTAAAGGGACCACTTATACAACTATTTCGAATTCATTTGGTGATGCCGAGAAAACACCAGAACATGAAATTGGACATTCTTTACATCTATATCATCCCTTTCAAGGCGATGGGGCTGCTGCTGGTGGAGGAACATCAACTCATTGTCCTTCAGATCTAATTGTAGGAGATAATAGTGATGGTTGCGCTGATACTGAAATCTGTGTCAATGATAATAATAATTTAGTAGACCAAAGTATTAATCATTGTACAGGACAGCCTTGGTTAAATGATTATACAAATCAAAATATAATGAACTATTTCGGTGGCCAACTTCTATTAACACCAAATCAAAAAGCTAGAGCTAGAGGTGTTGTTGATCTTTCAAATTTAACGAGAGGTAATGCTTTAAAAAGTTCTGTAACTTTTTCACCTCCAACTGCAGCTATTTTCACCCCTAATCCAGCAGCAAGAGTTAGTGGACAAAGAGGTGTTTTATCAGTAGAATTAAACGGTTTTAAAACGACTTCCATTGCAGCATTTCTTGAAGAATACTTAGATTTAAGTCAAAATTGTAATTCCTATTATGTGGTAGATGGTTCTACTTCTCATACATTAAAAGTAGAATTACCGCTTCCACCAAATACTAACTCTGGTCATCAATTAGGAGTTTATATAGATTGGAATAATGATGGTGATTTTGAAGATGATAATGAATTTCAATTTTATAAAGATGAAATAAATTCTGCAGATGGATCTAATAATCCTGTTGTAGAAGTACCAATTATATATCCAGTAAATGTAATTAATAGTAGTAATGTTAGGATGAGAATTATTTCTGATATTCAAAGGAATTATAATCCTAATGGGCATATTGACGATACTAATAAAGCAGCTCCTGGGCATTATCAACCTTATGAAGGGCAGACAGAAGATTATATGGTTAAAATAGACCAAACCTTATCTCTTAAAGATTTTGGGTTTGAAAATATTACTGTCTTTTCAGATAATACTAATAAACAAATACGTATAGAGGGTCATTTTGAGACACCAACTAACGTTCTTGTATATAATATTCAGGGAAGAATTTTAGTTTCTGAAAGATTGAATATAAGTTCATCTAAAAATAATATAAAAACAAACACATTAAGTGCTGGTATTTATATTGTTAAGATTGAAAGTGGTCAAAAAATTAAAACTAAAAAAATAATAATAAACTAGGAATTTAATAAATTTAGTTCGTGTCATCTTAAAATAAGTTAACGATTTTTCATAGTCTGAATTAAAGTCAAAGTTTAAACTTTGGCTTTTTTGTGTTTTATCAGAATCAATTTATTATAGAATTCCTAAATTTGTAACATATAAAATATTACAATGACAAATCACGAAGAGTTTATGAGTGAAGCTGTACAAGCAGCTTTAAAAGGAATGAGTAACAATGAAGGCGGTCCATTTGGATGCATTGTTGTAAAAGATGGAGAAATTATAGGGAGAGGAAATAATAAAGTTACTTCAACAAATGACCCAACAGCCCATGCTGAAGTTACCGCTATTAGAGATGCTTGTAAAAATATAGGTTCATTTCAACTTGACGGATGTATTGTATATACGTCTTGTGAACCATGCCCAATGTGTTTGGGTGCAATTTATTGGGCAAGACCAGATAAAGTGTATTACGGGAGCAATCAAATAGATGCTGCTAATATAGGTTTTGATGATGAATTTATTTACAAGGAAATCCCTTTACCCTACGAAAAACGAAGTATTCCTTTTGAGCAAGTAGGAAGAGAAATTGCTCTTGAGCCATTTAATAAATGGACAGAAAAACAAGATAAAATTGAGTATTAAAAAAAAACCTTAAGAATTTTCTTAAGGTCTTTTTTTTATTTCTTTGGTTTTATCAAACCAATAAGTTTTGAGAAGAATGTTTGTTTTTCTTCATTCTCATGATATCCATTACCGTATTTCCCATAACCATAGCCGTATCCATAGCCGTAACCATAGCCATAACCATAACCATATTTGTTCTGAACACTAAAGTCATTTAGAACATAGCTAATGTTTTGTATTTCTTTATTTCTATATTTATCATCAATCATTTTCATCATTCCTTTCTCTGAATAATTTTGACGAATTACATAAATAATAGCATCAGAATGCCTAAATAATTCTAAGGCATCAGAAACCAATCCTACTGGAGGCGTATCAATAATAATATAATCATAATTCTCTTTTAAATAAGCAATAAGCTTATCTGCTTTGTCATTTAATAAAAGCTCAGAAGGATTTGGAGGAATTGGCCCAGAAAGAATTAAATCTAAGTTAGGCACCTTTGTTTCATTAATTATGTCTTTGATACTTTTTTGGTCAATTAAATAATTTACAACACCAATATCATTCTTTAAATCAAAATCTGCATAAATTTTCGGCTTTCTTAAATCCAACCCTAAAAGAACTGTTTTTTTACCACTCAGAGCAAAGACAGTCGCCATATTAATTGAAATCATCGTTTTCCCTTCACCACTAACTGATGAAGTTAACACAAGTGTTTTCGATTTTGAATCCACTGTAGAAGTCTTAAATAAAAACTGAATATTAGACCTTAGAGCTCTAAAAGATTCTGCAACAGATGATTTTGGCATTTCAAATACAGCCAAATTGTTTTTCCAATTATTTCTACCTACCACTCCAAGTACAGGAATAGAATAGGTCTTTTCAATTTCTTCTACACTATGAATTTTATTATCAAGTAGTTCTTTAATAATAATATAAAACAAAGGAAAAATGATACTTAACATAATTGCCACCATGTAGTTAAAATTACCTACTGGATATATTGGACCATTTCCTAAGTCTTTAGCTGTGTCTATAATTTTTACATCTGAAACATTAGCCGCAATTGCTGTTCCTGCTTCATAACTTTTCTGTTTCAAATAATTATAATTATTCTCAGACATACTATAACTCCTTTGAAAAGTCACAAGACCTTGTTGCTTTTTAGGTAACAGGCTTTGCTTTCCTTGGTTTACTCTTATCCTCTTATTAATTTTAGTTAAATCGTTTTTAAGAGTGCTTTTTAAGTTTTTAACATTCTCTAATAAAACATTTTTGGTAGTTTCAATTTCGCGATCTAGTTCTATAACTTCTGGGTGTTTATCAGTTACCCCATCTCTTAAAAACTCTCTAATAGTCGATTTAGTTATCAACTCACCTATTTCTAAAGGTATTTTCCCATCAGCAATTTGAACAATAGCCGGAACAGGAATATCTGTATACTTTTTATGTGTTAAAACATACTTTACAAGACTGTCTAAAACTTCAATGTTATTTGTGATATCCCTTTTCTCATTATCAAACCGAATTATTTCTTCTAGTATTTGATTTCCTTGCCCTGATAAATCAAAAATATTATTTCGGGTTTTAAATTTACTCATCTCCGCTTCAATATTCTTTAGACTATCAGACACTTTACTAAATAAATCGTCTATATAGTTTTGAGTATTTTTTGCATAGGCTATTTTTTGAGTTTTTTTATCTTTCTCTAATACTTTAACCGAAGCGTTTAAGTAATCTACAATTCTACTTTTATTAGCTCCTTCTAATTGCAATTTTAAAATGGAGGCACCATCCGTTAAATTTGTAATTTGAATGTTTCTATAACTACCAACTGTACCATCAAAACTACTAAATTGAACAAAATATGTCTCTCCTGGAGTCATCTTTTTTATTGGAAGTATCGTAAAGTTTAAAAATTGTGTTTCAATTTTTGCTCCTAAAAAGTATTCTTCTGAAAAACTTGTGCTATCAGACTTGTATGAACTAAATAAATTACCTGTATCATGTTTTTTAATGCTATCAGTATACGTTATCAGTTTATTTTTTTTTGATTCATCAAAATCAAAAGACACTCTAACTTTAACCGTAGAAATTGCCTCAACCTTAATTAAGGTTCCATAAATTTGAGGTTTATCAAAATCTATTTTAATTTTAAAAGGAGTTTGCCCATACACATCATTTAACCGATACTTTCCTTCTTTAAAGTAATCTATATAAAATTGAAGAGAATCTACAACCTTTTCATTATGAGTTCTGGAATTTAAAATAACTTTTACGGTTCCTATTTCGTTACTTTCTCCACCCCAATTAAATGCAATATTAGTTCCGGTTGAGAACAATGGATTGTTTTCTTCTTTGACAGTAATGGTGGTGTTTAAACTATATCTTTTTTGTTTATAGCCATTCATGAATTTTGCAATAATAAGCCCAATAGTTATTGTTACCAAAAACAGCTTCCAATAAGATAGCACTTTAAAAACATATGCTTTTACATCTATAGAATTATCATCAAGAGAAGAATTATTACTCATAAAATTATAAATTTCTAATCAATAATATGGTTGAAGTTATTATAGTAAATACAGAAACAAGTGTAGTCAAAGACTGTAACCCTGTAGTACCTGTTCCCCATGCTTTTTGCTCAAGCGGAACAACATAAATTATATCGTTAGGTTGTATATGATACACTTCAGAATTAAATGCTTCTGCAGTAGTTAAGTCAATTGTATATTTTTTTTGGCCAGATGCAGAATTCCTCCAAATTTCTACTTTCTTTCTATTACCTGTCACAGTTATATCACCTGCATTAGATATTGCTTCAATAATATTTACACTATTCTGGTTTAAAACAATGGTACCAGGGCTAGCAACCTCTCCCCAAATTGTATACTTAATTCCGGCTAAACTTACGGTAACAAAAAAATCTTCAACATTATTTAAATATTCAAGTATTTCCTTTTCTAACTTAAATCTAACTTCTTTGGTGGTATATCCCAATACATTAATTTCTCCAATATATGGAAGACGAATATTCCCATGGCTATCAACACTATATCCTAACTGCAGAATATTTCCATTTGCGCCACCTTGACCACCAGTTCCATTTTGAGTAGATGAACTCTTTTTAAATAACGCAACAAATTTCTCATCTTTGGCTTTAATATCAATAGATAAGACGTCATTTACTTGTAATCTGTACGGCTGGTTATTTAATTTGTAAATTTCTTTTTTCGTTTTTGGTTCTCCTTGTAAATAAATTAAATCTTTACTGGGAACACAAGAAGCAAAAAATGAAATTAAAAGGAGTAATAAAATTCGTTTAAACATAGCACAATTTACATTATATTTCACAAATATAATTTTTATAACGCTATTCTTACAATTTTTCTTTTAATTTCGCCCTAATTAATATTTGCAATGTTTTTTAAAGGCTTTTCTTATTTAAGATTTCTATTAAAATCTACCAACCAGCACGGTGTACACTCACCTTTTGTTTTTGATTTGATCACTAAATGTTTCTACAAAAAAACAAACACTACGGATATTCAGAACTATAAAAAGTTTAAAATAGACCTATTACAAAATACAAATACCATTGAAGTTACAGATTTTGGTGCGGGATCGAAAGTTTTCAAAAGTAATCGAAGAGCTATACATAAAATCTCGAGATATGCAGGAACTTCTTTAAAAAGAGCAAAACTATTAATTAGAATTCTAAATTATTTTACTCCAAATACCATTTTAGAATTCGGTACTTCTGTAGGACTGGGAACTGCTGCATTGCATATTGGAGCTCCTAAAGCAAAAATCACTACACTAGAAGGATGTGAGAATACGGCTGAGGTCGCAGTAAATCAGTTTAAAAAATTCTCTTATAATAACATACAGTTGATTTCTGGTGAGTTTAAGCAGAGCCTTCTTAAATTAGATATTGAAACTCCATTAGACCTTGTCTATTTTGATGGCAATCATCAAAAAGAGGCTACATTAAATTATTTTCAATTTTGTCTACAGCACATCAACAACAATTCGGTTTTTGTATTTGATGATATACATTGGAGTAAAAGCATGGAAGAAGCTTGGGAAGAGATAAAAAAGCATCCAAAAGTAAAAGTAACTATTGATACTTATCAATGGGGATTTGTGTTCTTTAGAAAAGAACAAGAAAAAGAACATTTTATAGTTAGAGTTTAATCTGAATATTTGTAATTTTAACTTATGAAAATTTACACCAAAACTGGCGATAAAGGAACCACTGCTTTATTTGGCGGAACCAGAGTTCCAAAACACCATCTTAGAATTGAGTCTTATGGTACAATAGACGAGCTTAACTCATACATTGGCTTAATTAGAGACCAAGAAATTGATTCAAATTCTATTGAATCTTTGATTCGTATACAAAATGAGCTCTTTACTTTAGGCGCAATGTTAGCGACACCTCCAGAAAAGGAAGTATTAAAAAGTGGAAAACAACGGTTGAATATCCCTAAAATTACTAATTCAAGTGTTCAATTACTAGAAAAAGAAATTGACACCATGAATTTAGAGTTACCTCCAATGACAAATTTTATTTTACCTGGCGGCAATCAAACAGTGTCATTCTGTCACATTGCTCGATGTGTTTGCCGTAGAGCAGAACGACTAGCAACAGGGCTAAATGAAAATGAAACTATAAACCCAGATATATTAACATATCTCAACAGACTTTCTGACCATCTTTTTGTGTTGGCACGGAAGTTGTCTAAAGACTTATCAGTAAAGGAAACCCCGTGGATTCCTGAAAAAGAAAAATAAGTTCTTTAATTTTATTGACAGATTTATCAAAAAAAGCTTGGTTTTTTCCCAAAAAAAATTATTTTTGCAGAAAATTAAACCCAAAGAAAATGTATTGGACTTTAGAATTAGCATCATATTTAGCAGATGCTCCTTGGCCAGCAACAAAAGACGAATTGATAGATTACGCTATTAGAACAGGCGCGCCATTGGAAGTTGCAGAAAATTTACAAGAAATTGAAGACGAAGGTGATGCTTATGATTCTATTATAGAAATTTGGCCAGACTATCCAACCGAAGAAGATTATCTTTGGAACGAAGATGAATATTAAACAAAAATTACATCAAAAAAGTCTCAATAGAGGCTTTTTTTTTGTTTACATTTAAACCTAAAATGTAATCTCTGTCATTAAATAGCAACTTATTTAATATCAGCAGATTATAAACAAACAATCAATTCAAAAGAATTGAATTTAAAATAGTACACATACAATGAGCTTATTAAACTCTGTCATGAAAATATTTGTTGGAGACAAACAACAAAAAGATTTAAAATTACTTCAACCAGTTGTAACTAAAACACGTTCTTTTGAAGCAGCTATTTCAAATTTATCTAACGATGAATTAAGGGCTAAATCAGAAGAATTTAAAGCTAAAATTAAAGAAGCTACTACGGTATTTGATACTAAAATTTCTGAACTAGAAAAAGAAGCTATCACTGCAAATATAGACAGACAAGAAGCAATTTATAGTGAAATTGACACCTTAAAAGATCAAGCATACGAAACTTCAGAAACTGTTTTAGAAGAAATAATGCCTGAAGCTTTTGCCGTAATTAAAGAAACTGCAAAACGCTTTACTAACAATTCTGAAATTGAAGTTACCGCTACGTCTAACGATAGAGAACTTTCTGCTATTAGAGAAAATGTAACCTTAGTAGGCGATACATCTATTTGGTCAAATACATGGGATGCTTCTGGTTTAGCTATTACTTGGGACATGATTCATTATGATGTTCAGCTAATTGGTGGTTCTGTTCTACATCAAGGAAAAATTGCAGAGATGATGACTGGAGAAGGGAAAACATTGGTTTCTACTTTACCAGTATATTTAAATGCTTTAACAGGGAAAGGTGTTCACTTAGTTACCGTAAATGATTACTTAGCAAAACGTGATGCTGCTTGGATGGGACCAATTTTAGAGTTTCATGGATTAACTATTGATTGTATTGATGTTCATGAGCCAAATTCTGATGCTCGTAGAAAAGCATATAATGCCGATATTACTTACGGAACAAATAACGAATTCGGATTTGATTACTTGCGTGATAATATGGCGCATACCAAAGAAGAATTGGTACAAAGAGCTCCTAATTATGCAATTATTGATGAAGTAGATTCTGTTTTAATTGATGATGCTCGTACACCATTAATCATTTCAGGTGCTGTTCCTCAAGGAGACAGACATGAATTTAATGAATTAAAGCCTTTGGTTGCTGATATTGTTACCTTACAAAAACAATATTTAGTAGGGGTTTTAGCAGAGGCTAAAAAACTAATCGCAGATGGAGACACCAAAGAAGGTGGATTCTTATTATTAAGAGTGTTTCGTGGAATTCCTAAAAATAAAGCTTTAATTAAATTCTTATCATTAGAAGGAATTAAGCAAGTTCTACAAAAAACAGAGAATGTTTACATGGCAGATAACAATAAGTTAATGCCAGAAGTAGATGCTGAATTGTACTATACAATTGAAGAAAAAAACAACTCTATCGATTTATCTGATAAGGGAATTATTCATTTATCAGGAAAAACAAACAACGAAAATTTCTTTATACTTCCAGATATCGGCGTAAAAGTTGGTCAAATTGATGAAAGTGAAGATACACCAGAAGAAAAAGCAGCTCAAAAAGATGAGCTATACAGAGACTTTAGCGTAAAGAGCGAGCGTATCCATACCATGAATCAATTATTAAAAGCCTACTCTTTATTTGAAAAAGATGTTGAGTATGTTTTGATGGATAATAAAGTTATGATTGTAGATGAGCAAACAGGTCGTATTATGGACGGTCGTCGTTACTCAGATGGATTACACCAAGCATTAGAAGCTAAAGAAAATGTAAAAATTGAAGATGCTACTCAAACATTTGCAACTGTAACATTACAGAATTACTTTAGAATGTACCGTAAACTTTCTGGTATGACGGGTACTGCAATTACTGAAGCTGGTGAGCTTTGGGAAATCTACAAATTAGATGTTGTAGAAATTCCAACTAACAGACCTATCCAAAGAGATGATAAAGAAGATTTAGTCTATAAAACTACTCGTGAAAAATACAATGCAGTAATTGATGATATTGTACAATTAGTTGATCAAAAAAGACCTGTTTTGGTTGGAACAACTTCTGTAGAAATTTCTGAATTATTAGGTAGAATGTTAAAGATGCGTGGGATTTCTCACAATATCTTAAATGCAAAACTACATAAAAAAGAAGCAGATATTGTTGCTGAAGCTGGTAAACCTGGCGTAGTAACTATTGCAACAAACATGGCTGGTCGTGGTACAGATATTAAACTTTCACAAGCTGTTAAAGAAGCTGGTGGTTTAGCGATTATTGGTACAGAAAGACACGATTCTCGTCGTGTAGACAGACAGTTGCGTGGTAGAGCAGGTAGACAAGGTGACGTTGGTTCAACTCAGTTTTACGTTGCTTTAGATGACAACTTGATGCGTATTTTTGGTTCTGAAAGAATTGCAAAAATGATGGATAGAATGGGCTTGAAGGAAGGCGAAGTAATTCAGCATTCTATGATTACCAAATCTATTGAAAGAGCACAAAAGAAAGTAGAAGAAAACAACTTCGGAATTCGTAAGCGTTTGTTAGAGTATGATGATATTATGAACGCTCAACGTGAGTTTGTTTATAAAAGAAGAAGACATGCTTTAGATGGAGATCGTTTAAAGATTGATATTGTAAATATGATTTTTGATACCTGTCAGGTTATTGTGAATCAAAATAAGGCTATAAAAGATTTTAAAAATTTCGAATTTGAATTGATTCGTTTTTCATCAATGACTTCTCCTTTTTCTGAAGAAGAGTTTGAATCTATGGATGAGCAAGAATTAATCGATAAATTATACGAAATAATTTATGCTCATTACCAAGATAAAATTACTAAAAATGCAGTAGTTGCTTTTCCTGTAATTAAAGACGTGTATGAAAATGAAGGCGATAAATACGAAAGAATTGTAGTTCCTTTTACTGATGGAGTTAAAAGTTTACAAGTAGTAACCAACTTAAAAAACGCCTACGAATCTGAAGGGAAAGAACTTGTAAAAGATTTTGAAAAGAACATTACCTTAGCCATTATTGATGAGAATTGGAAAACGCATTTACGTAAAATGGATGAATTGAAAACATCTGTTCAGAATGTGGCTCATGAGCAAAAAGATCCTTTATTAATTTATAAGTTTGAAGCTTTTGAATTATTTAAAGTAATGATTGATGATGTAAACAAAGAAGTATTATCATTCTTGTTTAAGGGAGAAATTCCTAATCAAGGGAATATTTCTGAAGCTCGTCAAAACAAAAGAGAAGCTTTAAATACTAGTAAAGCTGATGTTCAAAATAGTTCTGAGAGAGCAATTAGTAATGCTAGAAATCAGCAACAATCTGAACAGCCAGTAGAAACTGTTGTTCGTGATCAGCCAAAAATTGGTAGAAACGAACGTGTTACCATTAAAAATGTAATGAGTGGTGAAGAGAAAGTTGTGAAGTTTAAACAAGCGATTCCGAAAATAGAAAAAGGCGAATGGGTTATCGTTAACCAATAGCTTTTAACAAATTTATACTTTAAAAGAGTCTTTAATTCAAAAATTAAAGACTCTTTTTTATTTATACAAAATGAATTATATTTATTTTTTATAAGCAAAAGAAAAAATATGATATCAAACGTTAGCAGAACCCTCTTTTTAGCATGTAGTTGTGTACTAGTATTCTCATGTAAACAGAAGAACACAATAGCAATTCAAAAGAAGCCAAATATCATTCTTTTTTTCGTAGATGATATGGGCTGGCAAGACACTTCTGTTCCTTTTTGGAATAAAAAAACTGCACTTAACAATCTTTATAATACGCCAAATATGGAGCGATTGGCAAGTGAGGGAATGAAATTTACCCAGGCATATGCAACTCCTGTTTGTACACCTACAAGAGTAAGTTTAATTTCTGGGATGAATGCTGCTAGACATCGGGTTACAAATTGGACATTAAGAAGGAATACAGATCCTGTCAGACCTCCAAAAGGGTTAAAAATGCCAAAATGGAATGTGAATGGAGCACAAACATCAGACTCAATTCCATTATCTGTTCATATTACTCCATTACAACAAATCTTAAAAGATAATGGCTATCTAACTATACATTCTGGAAAAGCACATTGGGGGGCAATGAATACACCGGGTCAAGATCCAAAAAACCTAGGGTTTGATATAAATATTGCAGGTCATGCTGCTGGCGCTCCTGGAAGCTATTACGGAACCAGGAATTTTAAAAATTCTTTGAAAAAAAAATCTATTTGGGATGTTCCAGGATTAGAAAAATATCATGGTCAAGATATTTTTCTAACAGAAGTTTTAACTCAAGAAGCAATTATTGCAATGGATAAAGCAATTGATTCAGATAAACCTTTTTACCTGCACATGGCACATTACGCTGTCCACACTCCTATTCAGGGAGATCCTAGGTTTGAACAGAAATATCTTGATAAAGGATTGCACAAAACCGAAGCCAAGTATGCTTCACTAATTGAAGGAATGGACAAAAGTTTAGGCGATTTAATGAATCATCTTGAACAAAAAGAAATTGCAGATAATACAATCATTTTATTTATGTCAGATAATGGTGGATTGAGCGCTGTTGCAAGAGGTGGAGAAAAACATACACACAACAAACCTTTATCTAGCGGAAAGGGTTCTGTACACGAAGGTGGAATAAGAGAACCAATGATTGTGAAATGGCCAAAAACAGCACAAAAAAACTCAACTACAGACGCTAAAGTTATTATTGAAGATTTCTTTCCAACTATCTTAGAAATGGCGGATGTAAAAAACGTTAAAACAGTTCAAGAAGTAGACGGTATTAGTTTTACAAATATCTTAAAAGGAAAAGAAACTACCGATTTTGAACGTGCTTTATTTTGGCATTACCCAAATAACTGGGGCCCAACTGGCCCAGGAATAGGAGCTACAAGTACTATTAGAAAAGGAGATTGGAAATTAATCTATTATCATTTAGACAGAAGCTTTGAATTGTTTAATCTTAAAAATGATATTGGAGAATCTACAAACTTGGTGAAAACAGAAAAAACTATGGTTACTAATTTAGCAAAAGAGTTAGGAAGTTATTTAAGAAGTGTAGATGCTCAAATGCCTTTAGATACAAAAACAGAGAAAACAGTTCCTTGGCCAGATGAACTATAACAAAAAAGCCGATGCAGTTGCATCGGCTTTTTTGTTTTTCTAGAAGTTACTACTTCTTCTTTCTTAGATAAATCGTTCCATGGCCTGCTTCTAATTTCATTTTTACACGTCCGTTTTTCATTTTCAATTTCATGTGTTGCTGTCCACGAGATTCTGTATCAGATAGCACTTTAAAATCCAAGTCGCTATAAATAGCTGAACCATTTGCATCTACGTCTACATCAGAATTTGAAGGCATTGTAATATCAATAAATCCGTTATTGGTATATACAGAATACAACTTTAGTGGTTTCTTTTTATCGAAGTTTATAGTTATGTTTCCTCCTATAGAATTGATAGAAACTGGACCTGTTACATCTGTTAATTTTAAATTGTTTAACGAAGTTGAAATTTCTACTTCTCCATTAAAATTAGTCAATGAAGACACGTTTGAAGTGTACATTACAAAAGGCGTAGTATTTGTCCCTTTTCTACAACCAGTAGTATCCCAATTTAACTTTACAGAGTTCGGAACTTTTATTGAATATTTTTCATTTCCAAACATTACAACTTGCCCTTTTGTATTGTCTCTAAAAATCAATTCATCATTTTTTTGCTCAATCGTAAAATAAATTCCTAGCTCATTATTTTCTTGCTTCTTCCCTAGCCTTTTTAAACCATTTTTCATACTTTGATCTGTTCTTGAAAAGAAAACGTTATTAGAGTTACCTCTAGAAATGCGCAAACTGTCTGCTCTGAACCCAGATACTACTGCAAACTTCGACCCGTTGACAATTTTCCTCCCCTTAACAACCTTAGGAGCCTTTGCTCCTTTAGTAGTAAATGAATATCCATTCCTAATATTAGAAAAACGAACATTATTGTTGCCATGCAAACTTTTAATGATTACTTCTTTTCCATCATATCCTTCTATCACAAAGTTTTTAGATGAACAAATTTTTAAGGTTCCCTTACTAAATTTTATTTTCTTCTCCTGAGCATTTACTACAAGTACACAAAGAAATGCGATTACAAATATTGATTTTATAAATTTCATAATTATTGTTTTAATTGGTTCATAGCTAAAGTTGCATTGTTCTTAACTATTGGAAATGTTTGTTTGTTATTAATAATCTTTTCAAGAGGTTTTTGTGCACGATTTTCTCTTAAAAAGCTTACTGTTTTTATTAATTTGATTTGAACTAATGGTATTGTTTCATTTTCTAAAGCAGTAATTAAATTTTCTCTTATTGTTTCATTTGCTGGAAACTTTAACAACGCTTCTATCGTAGCAATTTTTACATTTGCATTGGCATCTTCGTGTAAAATCTTCAACAACGTATTGATAATTTTAGAATCTTCTTTTATAAATTCTTCATCAAACTTATACACGCCTTCTAAACGAGTTCCTGCAGATTCATCTGTTAAACTTGCTAACAATTCTTTAGTTGCTACAGATTCTTCTGAGTTTTGCATCCAAAAGAAAACCGACAATACCAATACAACACTTGCTGCTACAGAAATAAATTGTAAGTAAACTACTTTCGATTTCTTTGGCTGATGTAACTCTTTCTTCAGCTTCTCTTTAAAAAGAACTTCAGAAGTTGCTGACATTTGCTCAGCGTTAAACGCTGGTTTATGTTGCTGTATGTGCTCTTTTAAATTCATTTTTTTTCTGTTTTTGAATCTTTTCTGCTAATTGATTTTTCCCTCTTCTATATTGATTTCGCACCGTGCTTTCGTTTAAACTCAGCATTTCTGCAATCTCTTTATGTGTATAGTTTTCTATCAAATAAAGTACTAATATGACCCTATACTTCTCTTTTAATTCGTTGATACATTCCTTAATAAAATCAATCGAAATTTCTTCTGCATCTTTAATTTCAATCTCTTCTGTTTGGTCTTCAATTTCTTTTGATTCTTCTGCCCAAAAAGTATTCTTCTCTTTTCTGATTTTATCTAGTGCTGTATTTATAGCGATTCTTCGAAACCAAGCTCCAATATTTACGTCATCAGAAAGTTGGTGTATTTTTTGGAATCCTTTTATAAATGCATCATGTACCACATCTTCTGCATCCTCTCTGTTTTTCAAAATTCGTACACAACTACTATAAAGCATATTCTTATATGCATTATATACGGCTACTTGAGCAGAATATTTGTTTTGTTTACACTGTTGTATAATTTCTTTTTGATTCAAAAGATGCTGTTTGGTTAACCTTACATTTATATAACGTAAGATTATTAAATGTGTCGCAAAAAAACAAAAAAAAACGCTTAGAAAATTCTAAGCGTTTTTTTTAAAAATTAATAATCTGTGACATGTCCCCAGTTTTCGCCGGATTTAATCCTATATAATTGCATTGTAGAAACTCCAAATTGCTTTGCAATCATTTTCATTCTTGTTCGTCTATTTGGATCAAAAATTTTTCTTTTAATCAATCTTACTCTAGCTTCTGTAAGTTTTGATGAAGGAATTACTTTTTCTCTCTCTTTATAATGCGGATTTTTAAATTGATGGATTTCTTTTTCTCTCCTTGTCGTCCACATTAAATTTTCCAAACGATTGTCTAACTTGTCATAGTTCAAATGAATTACAAATTTTTGGTCATCATCTTTTTTCAAGAAAGTTTGCCCCATCAATTTATGTAAATAGAGTGAGAATCTTTTTGAGCCCTTATCTTTTTTCTTTACCAAAATAACTTGGTAACCATTCAGTAGACTAACTTTTACAAGGTTTTCACAATCGCCTTTCTTTTTTATAACTCTGCCATAATTTGAAACAACAAATTCTTCATCGTTAGAAAAGCGTTCATCAAAAATTATCTTTTTCCATAGCTCATTAGGATAATCTCTTATCATATCTAATTGCTATTAATTAATTGAAACTTTTATACTATAAAGTAAATATAGATTTTTTTAATGAAAAGAAGTATCCATTTTTAAGTAATCCAAAAATTCTCTCTTCGTGTCTTTGTTTTTGAACTTCCCACCAAACTCAGCAGTAACGGTACTACTTTCTATGTCTTTTATTCCTCTAGAATTCACACATAAATGCTTTGCATCAATCACACAAGCAACATCTTCTGTTCCTAGTGCTTCTTGCATAGCTTGTACAACTTGCATTGTTAAACGCTCTTGAACTTGCGGTCTTTTTGCATAATATTCTACCAGTCTATTCATTTTAGACAATCCAATTACACGCCCATCAGAAATGTAAGCAACATGTGCTCTTCCAATAATTGGCAATAAATGATGCTCACACGTAGAATACACAACGATATTCTTTTCGACCAACATTTCACCATAATTGTAATTGTTCTCGAATGTAGATGGCTCTGGTTTATTTGCAGGATTCAATCCCATAAATAATTCTTCTACAAAAGCTTTTGCAACCCTTTTCGGAGTGCCTTGCATGCTATCATCTGTTAAATCCATTCCAAGAGTTTCTAAAATCTCTTTTACACTTTCTTGGATTTTTTCAATTTTTTCACTGTCAGAAATATCAAAGGCATCTGCACGCAAAGGCGTTTTTGCCGATGTACCTACGTGGTTTTCACCTATTTCTTCAACTCTCTCGTCATTCATTTTGCTGTTCACTTCAAACATTTCATTCTTTGTATTAGAGCACAAATTTACAGTTTTTTACTGTAAACTATTGCACTGTGTTTATCAATTCCGCCAAAGAACAATTTGTTTGTTCTCCGTTGGACATCTTTTTTAAGACAAACTGGTTGTCTTCAATTTTAGAAACCACAAATTCTATACCTCTTTCAGAGACATACTTCCATTGTTTCTTTTCTTTTTTATTACTCGATGCTACATCTGGATAGATTTCGCACTTTACATTATTATTTCTCAATTCTTTAATTGCTTTTAATTTCTCAATATCATTGTTTGAATCGAAATTTAAAAACAACACTTTTGGTTTTGGCAATGCTACAGATTCAAACAAACCTAATTCTTCTAGCACCAAATAAATACGATCCAATCCAAAAGAGATTCCTACCCCACTTACATCTTTCAATCCAAAAACTCCTGTTAAGTCATCATATCTTCCTCCACCACCAATAGAACCCATTTTTACACCCTCTGGAGCAGCTACTTCGTAAATTGCTCCTGTATAGTAATTCAATCCTCTTGCTAAGGTTACATCAACCTCTAATGAAGCCGACTCTAAACCTAATGTTTCGATAGAGTCACAGACAAAACGTAAATCATCAACTCCTTGTAAACCTTCTTCAGAATTTTGTAGCATGTTTGCTAAAGAATTCAACTTCTCTGTATTTGAACCGTCAAAATCAAATAACGGACTTACTTTTTCAATCGCTTCTTCAGTAATTCCTTTGGATAACATTTCTGTTACCACACCGTCTTTACCAATTTTATCTAACTTATCTAAAGCAACTGTAAAGTCAATTAATTTATCTTTTGCGCCAATCACTTCTGCAATTCCAGAAAGGATCTTACGATTGTTGATTTTGATAGTCGTACCAACCAGCTTCAACTTACTAAAAACAGTATCGTATAATTGTACAAATTCTACTTCTTGTAATAACGATTTACTTCCTACAACATCTGCATCACATTGATAAAACTCTCTGAATCTTCCTTTTTGTGGTCTATCAGCTCTCCAAACAGGCTGTATCTGATAGCGTTTAAACGGAAACGTAATGTCGTTTTGGTGTTGTACAACATACCGTGCAAAAGGCACTGTTAAATCATAACGCAAAGCTTTTTCAGAAATCTTAGGAGTAACTTTATTACTCTCTTTTGACGTTAATAAGGCTTCATCAACTTTATTTAAATAATCTCCAGAATTCAGAATTTTAAAAATCAAACGATCACCTTCTTCACCATATTTTCCCATTAGTGTAGAAGAGTTTTCAAAACTTGGTGTTTCTATTGGTTGAAATCCAAATACTTCAAACGCAGCGCGTATCGTATTAAAAATATAATTACGTTTCGCTACTTCTGTAGGAGAAAAGTCTCTGGTTCCTTTAGGAATACTTGGTTTCATAATGAATTATGAGTGTTTAATTTTTAGTTTTCAATATTGCAAAAACACCTAAGCGCTCTGCGAGCGCAAATATCCGAAAAATAAAAATAAGTTTAGTTGTGAATAGCGGCTTTATTTTTTCGCTTTAAACGGTTAATTGTTGCATTTAATTCAAAGCCTAACAACAAGATAATTGCGTTTAACCAAACAAACAACATCAAGATTAATAAGGTTCCAATGGAACCATACAATTCGTTGTATTTAGAAAATTCTACTACATAAATACCAAACAGATAAAAGGTAAAAATAGAAAGTATGGTTGTAAAAATAGCTCCTGCAGAAAAGAAAGAGGATTGCTTTCCTTGTTTTGTTCCGTAATGATATAACATAGAAACTATGGTGAAAATCATAAAGACAAACAACAGTCCTGTTCCGAATTGCAACCAAAATAAATCCCCCTCATCTAACCACTCTTTATCTTTCAATATATTTAAACCAACTCCATACAAAATGGTTAATGCTACTGTAATTACTAAAAACAAGGTCATAATTAACGAAGTACCTAATGAAATAATGTAGGCTCTAACTACACTTCTTACTTCTTTTACATGATAGGAATATTCAAATCCGCCAAAAATAGCATTCACTCCATTGGTCATTAAAAAAATAGAAGCGATAAAACCAAAGGATAATAATCCGTTGTTTTGATTTTTAATGATATCATCAATAATGGGCTGAACAAGAACAAGTGTTTTTGGGGGTAAAGCATCAACGATTAAAGAAATCAGTTCAACTTGAAAACCATCAATAGGAATGTAAGCTATCAGTGTAAGCAAGAACAATAAAAATGGAAATATTGCCATAAAAAAACTATAAGCAATTCCGCCAGCTCTTGTTGTTAACGCACCTTTTACAATACCAATAATGTACATTTCTAGCACATCATACAAAGACATCCCTTGCAATCCTGGGACTTTTATTTTCTTTCCAAAACGCACCAATACATTTAGTACAGGTATTTTTTCAAGATTGTCTTCGATTGGTTTTATCATTAAATTTATTTAATACCAGAAATTATTTCAGTAAAAATCTCCTTATTCTTCTCTATTGAAACTGAATCTTTTAAAAACAAAAAATCCGCTCCATATGCTGATGTAGCTATTATTCCATATTCTTTATTAAACACTATTACAGAACCTTTTGGTCCTTTCTTTTTCGTGCTATAATATTTAAACAAAAAACCTCTGTACGTTTTAGACTTATTTACCATTGTAAATTTTCCGAATTTAGAATCTATATAGTCCTCTTTTTCATAGTATTTGATAAATAAATTACCCAAAACATTTTTTTGATGATGGTAATTGTAATTATCTAACGAATCAGTTTTCTTAATTTCTAATTCATAATTCTGGTGCTTTCCGGAAAAGATACTCATTCCAAAAACACTTGGAGAGTCGATATTCAAAGGTTTCTCCTTGCAAGACAAAAAGAAAAGTACAGACACTAACACAACAATTTTACTTAATTTCATTCTATAATAATTTTATATTTATGTAATAATCCAATTAAGTTCTCTTTAGAAAATTTTGCTCCTTTTAATCTATTTGCATCTGGATCTATTGAAAAATGATTTGCAGATGTAAAATCTGATTTTTCTAAATTGGTTGCTTCAAAAATAGTACTTTTTAAACTACTACCATCAAAGATTACTTCTTGCAATTGTGCCTCTGTAAAATCAGCCTCCTCTAAATTACAATTGATAAATTGTGTTTTAGGGATCTTTAATTGATAAAAAGAGGCGTAATTCAACTGGCAATTATTAAAACTTAGTTGCAACAGAAAAACATCGCATTCATTAAATTTTACGCCAATTAATTTACAATTTACAAACTGCACATCTTTAAAAGCAGAATTCTTAACAATCGCATTACTAAAATTGCAATTGATAAACTCACATTCTACAAACTGAATGTTAGACGCATGTACATTTTCGAAGTTACAATTGTCAAAAGTACAATTGTCATACTCTCCTTTTTTTATCTGTTTTTTAGTGAAATCAATTTTTGAATAGGTTTCACTATCAAAGTAATTGTCTGTCATTAATCAACTGCCTTTAAACTTAAATCCATATTATAAACCGAGTGTGTTAAAGCGCCAGAAGAAATATAATCAACTCCACATTCTGCATATTTACGAATCGTTTCTTCTGTGATTCCACCAGAAGATTCTGTTAAACATGCATCATCGATTAATGCCACTGCTTTACGAGTATCTTCATAATTAAAGTTGTCGATTAAAATTCTATACACACCGCCACAATCTAAAATTTTTTGAATTTCTTCTAGACTTCTAGCCTCTACAATAATTTTAATAGCTAGTTTATTTTTAGCTAAGTATGTTTTTGTTTGCTCAATTGCTTGCGAAACTCCACCAGCAAAATCAATATGATTGTCTTTAATCATAATCATATCATACAATGCAAAACGATGGTTTTCACCTCCTCCAATTTTTACAGCCCATTTTTCAATCGCTCTAATTCCTGGAGTTGTTTTACGTGTATCTAAAACTTTTGTTTTTGTACCTTCTAATAAATCAGCAAAAAACCGTGTTTTTGTAGCAATTGCAGACATTCGTTGCATGGCATTTAACACCAACCGCTCTGCTTTTAAAATAGATTGAGAGCTCCCAGAAACATATAAAACGATATCTCCAAATTTCACTTTTGAACCGTCATTAATTAAAGTTTCAACTTTCAACCCTGCGTCAACAGTTTTAAAAACTTGTATTGCAAATTCTACACCAGCTATAATTCCATCATCTTTTACCAACAACTTTGCTTTTCCTTTAGCATCCGAAGGAATACAAGACAGCGAAGTATGATCTCCTTCTCCAACATCTTCTCTTATTGCATTTGCAATAATAAGTTCTAATTCCTTCTCAAATTGTTCTTGTGATATCATAAAAATGTATTGTGATGTAAAAATAGTAATGATTTACAAATTTATGTCAGTTCGAGTGAATTTATGAGTTAAAACGAATAAATTTGTATCGAGAACAATCTAACATGAGACTTCTCTATACAATTTTCTCTAATATCTCGACTTCGTTCGATAGAAAATCACTCGAAGTGACAACATTTAAATTATGAAAATCAAATTGCTGGCCATTGGAAAAACAGATGATAAAAACTTACATCAATTAATTGATGTGTATCAAAAACGTTTGCAACATTATATCAAATTCGAATTGGATGTAATTCCAGATATTAAAAATGTGAAGAACTTAAGTGAATCGCAACAAAAAGAAAAAGAAGGCGAATTGATTTTAAAGAAGCTACAAAACACAGATCAATTGATTTTGCTGGATGATAAAGGAAAACACTTCACTTCTATTGAGTTTTCTCAGTATTTACAAAAGAAAATGAATTCTGGAATTAAACAATTAGTTCTAGTAATTGGCGGGCCTTATGGTTTTTCTGATGCTGTGTATAAAAAAGCAAGTGGAAAAATATCATTATCTAAAATGACATTTTCCCACCAAATGATTCGTTTATTTATTGTTGAACAGATATATAGAGGTTATACGATTCTTAAAAATGAACCATATCATCACGAATAAAATTTTACTTCTTCGCTAACCTGTACAATAAAATTATTTCAATAATTATTGTTGGAATCAACAAGAACACGCCTAAAGCAGCGAATATTACTGTTGCCAAAGAAGCTCCAACAACAATTTCTAATATTCCGTTTACTTGTGCAAGTTGACCAAGCTTGTTTTTTAATTGTAGAATTCCGATTCCAAAAATTAACTGTAGTCCTCCAAAAGCGATACATTCTATAATAATTCGAACGGCAATCGTTTCATCGATCAAGTGCATACTAAAAACATCAATACAATTACGAATAACAAATAAAGACATTAAAAGTACTATTACAATTTTAAGTAATTGATTATTGTAAGCTCTTGCAACAGTATAAAATCCTGCGAAAAAGAACACAAATGAGATTGCGGAAATCACTTTAATTATAATATAAGTTGAAGTATTTAATAACGAGTCATCATCAGTAAATTGATAAAAATCAGCGGCTGCCTCTATAAAACCTATTACAAAATAAACAACTCCAAAAATCCAAGCCAAATTTAATGTTCTCTTTTCTGAAGTGTTAAAAACAGACTCCTCTGCGTTGTCACTTTCAAAATAATCAACTCCTAAAACACTTAAAATAATTTTAACCGTATAACTTCTTGGGTTTACTTCGCCTGCTTCTATTCGTTGAATTGTTCTAACATTGATATTACATTGTTCCACTAACTCTTCTTGAGTTAATCCTTTTTCTTTTCGTAATTCAGAAATTCGTTTTCCTAATGCTGGTTGTTTCATCGTATGTATATTTTTATTTACCATACAATGTTAGTTTAGATTTTTATTTTTCATAACTATTTTTATTGATTTTGACCCGACATTTACACGACTTCCCTTTGTTTCAGGAAGGTCTTGTGTTTTTTATTTTACATACTGCAACCATGCAATTTTAAAATCATCATCAATTAAACAAGCAGCCTCTTCTTTGTTATAGGGGTAATTAGCATAAGAATATGCTTCAAAATTATCAATGTTTGCCAAAATTTCTTCTTCTTCATTCAAATCAATTAATTCTCCATTAATTAATCTCTTTTTTAATACTGAGCTAAAGAAAACACGAACTAAATCATCTGCATCTCCAACACCATGTCCACCGCCAAGTTCTTCTGCGTAACATATAACATTCTTTTTTTCTCTTTGAGATAAAAAGGCATTTTTAATGGTTTCATTTCTTGCAACTAAATCTTTTTCTCCAACAATAAATAAGCCTGGCGGCAAATTCGTAGAAGTGTTTTCTAAAGGTCCCTTAATGTTTGCAAAAGCAACTACTTTTTTAGGGTGAAAATTAGCAAATTCATAACTAAATCTACCTCCATGCGAGTGCCCTCTTAATAATAATGGCAAGTCAGATATATATTCGATATTTCTTTCTTTACTTATCTCACTTAAAGCAATAAGTAAGTTTGTCGCTGCTATTTCTGTATCAGACCTTACAAATGCCCCCAAAAGTGCTACCTTTTCATTTCTTGCAAATTCTTGCCAATCAATATGGTTTACGAGGTTTGTGCCATCACTAGCATTACCAGGAGCAAGCACAATAACGGCTCTTGGTATAATATCTTCTGGTAGCCACAACCTAAAAGCATTTTGATCTGGCTCATTCATATTAAACACATACTTCCAATCATCAGCAAAGTAACCTCTCTCAAATGTTTTTCCACTATCAATTATTTTATCCTCCATAGAACAAGAGGAGGAACAAACAGTCAACAACATTAAAAGCAATAAAAAATTTATATTTTTAGCGGTCATTTTTGAATATTTAAAAATGCATGCTAATATAAGTGTTTTCTTTTTTGTTGGTTATTTGTTTGACTACATTTGTGCTAAACCAAATTGTAATTAATGAAAATTGTTTTTGCTACAAATAATTTAAATAAGCTTTCTGAAGTTCAGAAAATGTTGCCTGAATCTATTCAATTATTGACATTGAAAGATATTAATTGTTTTGATGACATTGAAGAAACAGAAATAACTTTAGAAGGAAATGCAAAATTAAAAGCAGATTACATCACTAAGAAATTTGGTTATAATTGTTTTGCTGATGATACTGGTTTAGAAGTTGAAAGTTTACATGGTGCTCCTGGAGTATATTCTGCTCGTTATGCTGGGAAAGAAAATAATCCTGAAAACAATATGCAGAAATTATTAACTGAACTAGAAAACAAATCAAATAGAAAAGCACAATTTAGAACAGCCGTTGTATTGAATCTTAACAACGAACAATTTTTGTTTGAAGGAATATGTAAAGGTGAAATTCTGAATACAAAACAAGGTGAAAAAGGTTTTGGGTATGATCCAATATTTAAACCAGAAGGGTTTGACACCTCTTTTGCAGAAATGTCTTCAGAAGAAAAAAACAACATTTCTCATAGAGGAATGGCTGTACGAAAATTAGTTGAATTTTTAACTAATAATAAATAGTTGAACACTCAAAAAAAATACACAAAACAATTTATACTGTTATTAATAATAGTAATAGTACTCTGGTTTACAAATATAAGTTTAGGTTCCGTTTCTATTCCGCTTAAAGATATTGTTGCTATTATTTTTGGTGATGAAACAATTAAAGATAGTTGGCAAACTATCATTTTAAATTTTAGAATCCCGAAAGCTATTACTGCAGTATTGGTTGGTTCTGGATTATCTATTAGTGGATTATTAATGCAAACGTTGTTTAGAAATCCGCTTGCAGGGCCTTTTGTTTTAGGAATTTCATCTGGTGCAAGTTTAGGTGTTGCACTACTTATTTTAGGCTCATCTGTATTTGGTGGTGCTTTTCTTACGCTTTCTTTTTCTAGCTGGTCTATTGCTATTGCTGCGAGTTTAGGTTCGTTTTTAGTGCTATCTGCAGTTATTTTAGCCGCAAACAAAGTAAAAAACACCATGTCAATTTTAATTATTGGGTTGATGTTTGGAAGCTTTACTGGCGCTATAATTAGTGTGCTGTCCTATTTTAGTGAGGCAGAACAAATTCAACAATACGTTTTTTGGAGTTTTGGTAGTTTAGGTAATTTAAGCTGGAATGAAATTTATATTTTCTTAGCTATTTATAGTATTGGGATTATTGGAACCATTGTAATAATAAAACCGTTGAACAGCTTTTTATTAGGAGAAAACTATGCCAAAAGCTTAGGGATAAATGTAAAACAAAGCAGAATTATAATTTTAGTGGTAACTAGTTTACTAACTGGTGTAATTACAGCCTTTTCTGGACCAATTGCTTTTATTGGATTAGCGGTGCCTCATCTAGCAAAACTAATTTTCACGACATCAAATCATAAAATTTTAATTCCGGCTACCGCAATTACTGGAGCAATTGTTTTATTGGTTTGCGACATGATTGCGCAATTACCAACAAGTGAATATACATTGCCTATAAATGCAATTACATCTTTGTTTGGTGCACCAATTGTAATTTGGTTATTAATCAGAAAAAAGAAAATGTACGTTTAATTGAAAACTGTTCAAAAACATATCGTCCTTAAAACTGAAAATTTATCTATAGGATATCAGCAAAAAAAAGCAACATTATTCATTGCTAAAGAATTGAATTTATCATTAGAAAAAGGGAAATTCATTGCACTGCTGGGTAAAAACGGAATTGGGAAATCTACTTTATTGAGAACGCTATCTAAAGTTCAAAATCCACTATCTGGAGCTGTTATTTTAAAAAACAAAAACCTAAATGATTTTACCAGTAAAGAATTAGCTTCAGAATTAAGTTTGGTATTAACAGAACGACTTCCAGAAAGTCAATTAACCGTTTTTGAATTAGTAGCTTTAGGTAGACAACCATACACCAATTGGGTTGACAAACTATCTGAGACTGATTTAAGAAAAATTAATTGGGCAATAGAACAAACAGAAATTGGCCACTTACAAGAAAAACGTTTTTACGAACTCAGTGATGGGCAATTACAACGTGTTTTAATTGCTAGAGCTTTAGCACAAGATACAGAAGTAATTATATTAGATGAGCCAACAGCTCATTTAGACATGCATCATACCTATAAGATCTTCCAATTATTACAAAAATTGGTAGTCAAAACTCATAAAACAGTGCTTATTTCTACACATCAAATAAATTTAGCTTTAGAAATTGTTGATGAGCTGATAATAATGAATGAAAAAGAAGTGGTGTTTGGCACAACAGAAGACTTAATTGAAGCAGATGAATTAGAAACTCTATTTCCTAAAGAAATCTTAAAGTTTAACAAAACATTACGACAATTTACAATTAGCAAAGACAATTAGTTTTTCTATATTTGAAGCTACAGTTTATTAAAACTAACTAACCAATACCTAAATATTATTATTCAATGAAAAAATTAATTCTTTCAGCTAGCATCGTTGCTCTAATAGCATCATGTAGTTCAAGTAAAAAAGCTACAGAAGCAGATGTGAATGTAGATTATGCAGCTAAATATGCAGCAACAATTACAGAAAAAGACTTAGCAAAGCATTTGTTTATTTATGCTTCTGATGAGTTTGAAGGTAGAAATACAGGAGAACCAGGACAGAAAAAGGCCGTAGCTTATTTAAAGAATTTTTATGTAGAACAAGGAATTGCTTCCCCTTTAGGTGGTGATGATTATTTCCAAGAAGTTCCTGCTAAATTCTTAAATAAAAGAAATCGAAGAGGCACATTAAAAGCATCTGAAAATGTTGTTGCTTTTATCAAAGGTTCTGAAAAACCAGATGAAATAGTTGTTATTTCTGCACATTTAGATCATGAAGGAATTAAAAATGGTAAAATTTACAACGGAGCTGATGATGATGGCTCTGGAACTGTAGCTATTTTAGAAATTGCTGAAGCATTTCAAAAGGCAGCTAAAGACGGTAATGGGCCAAAACGTTCTGTTTTATTCTTACACGTAACTGGTGAAGAAAAAGGGCTGTTAGGATCTAAGTATTATGTTGAAAACCCAATTTTCCCAATAGCCAATACTGTAGTTGATTTAAATATTGACATGGTTGGTCGAATTGATGATAGACATAAAGACAACAGAAATTTTATTTATTTAATTGGAGCTGATAAATTAAGCACAGAATTACACAATTTATCTGAAGCTATGAATTCTAAATACACCAACATATCTTTAGATTATAAATACAATGATCCGAAAGATCCAAATCGTTTTTACTACAGGTCTGACCATTATAACTTTGCAAAATACAATGTGCCAATTATCTTTTACTTTAACGGTACGCATGAAGATTATCATCAACCTACAGATACTCCAGATAAAATCAATTACGACCTATTAGAGAACAGATCTCGTTTAGTTTTCCATACTGCTTGGGAAATTGCAAATAGAGATAAAAGATTGGTTGTTGACAAACCTGTAACTCCACCAAGTAGATAATATTGAATTTATAAAAACAAAAAGCCGAGCAAATTGCTCGGCTTTTTGTTTTTACTCTTAAAAAATAGTTAATGCATAATCTTAAAAAGTAACTCTTTTAAAATATCAGCTTGTGGCATTCCGTTGGCACCAACACCTTTGCTTTTCACATCAGCTTCTCTTAATAAGCCTATTATTTGTGATACTTTTCGCATTGGGTAATTTCTTGAAGCATTTACATAATCACCAACAAAATACGGACTTACTCCAAGTGATTTTGCAACACTAAATTTATCTTTTGTTTGCAGCCCATGGTATTGTAATAATTGAGTAAAGAAGCTATTTAATAATGAAATAGTCATTACAATTGGATTGTTCTTTGGGTTTTCTGCAAAATAACTGATAATTCTGTTTGCTTTTACAATCTGCTTCTCTCCTACTGCTTTACGTAATTCAAAATTATTAAAGTCTTTCGAAATCCCAATATTCTCTTCAATATCTTCTGGTGTAATAATTGATTCAACAGGTAAAATAGTAATCAATTTTTCTAATTCATTATTAATTTTACTCAAATCTGTTCCTAAAAACTCCACTAACATTTGTGCCGCCTTAGGTTCCATTTTATAGTTTTTTCCACCAAGAACTCTTCGAATCCAATCAGAAACTTGATTGTCATATAATTTTTTACTTTCAAAAAGTACACCAGATTTTTCTATCGCTTTGTATAACTTTTTACGCTTATCAAGTTTTTTGTACTTGTAGTTTAACACTAAAATGGTTGTTGGCTGCGGATTTTCTGCATAAGAAATCAATTTCTCAATCGTTCTACTTAAATCTTGTGCTTCTTTTACAATAATAACCTGCTTTTCTGCCATCATTGGATAGCGTTTTGCCGAAGAAACGATCTCTTCTATAGAAACATCTCTACCATACATTACTACTTGATTAAAACCTTTTTCTGCTTCATCTAAAACGGTTTTCTCTATAAAGCTAGATATTTGATCAATATAATAAGGCTCTTCACCCATTAAAAAGTAAATAGGCTTTACATTTCCTTCTTTAATATTATTAACTATGGTATTTATTTCGCTCATTTTCTTACTTTTGATTGATGCAAAAACTCAATCTTCCTACATATCCTTTCAAACTCAAAAATAGCGAAAAACATACGCTTATTTTCGATAATTTGAGAAAAAAATATTTTGTCTTAACTCCAGAAGAATGGGTCCGTCAACATTTTGTGTGTTTTTTAATTGATGAAAAAAAATATCCTGTTTCTTTAATAGCATTAGAAAAGCAGTTAATCATAAATAACCGTAAGAAAAGAACCGACATTGTTATTTTTAACAAAGAAGGAAATCCAGATATTATTGTTGAATGTAAAGCGCCACATATAAAAATATCACAAGATACTTTTGATCAGATTGCTAGATATAATTTAAAATTAAGAGCTAATTATTTAATTGTTACAAACGGATTAGAGCATTTTTTTTGCAAAATGGATTTTAAAAAAGAAACCTATATTTTCTTAAAAGATATACCTACTTACAATTAACAAATTGTTACCTATCAGATTCACTTTTAAAACGTAAGTTTACAACCTTGAAAACTGCTATCGTCATATTAAATTGGAATGGACAAAAATTGCTTGAACAATTTTTACCATCTGTAGTAAATTACAGTTCTGAAAAAGCTACAATCTACGTAGCAGACAATGCTTCTACAGATACTTCTATTCAATTTATCAAAGAATATTATCCTTCTATACAAATTATTAAAAATGCAACCAATGGCGGTTATGCAAAAGGATATAATGATGCATTACAGCAAATTGATGCTGATCTTTATTGCTTATTAAATTCTGATATTGAAGTAACAGAAAATTGGCTTACTCCAGTTATTACAATTTTTAACAATGAAGAAAACACAGCTATAATTCAGCCAAAATTATTAGACTTCAAAGACAAAACAAAATTTGAATATGCTGGAGCTGGTGGTGGTTTTGTTGATTTGTTTGGATATCCATATTGTAGAGGAAGAATTTTTAATCATTTAGAAACAGACAACGGACAGTTTGATGATGTTTCAGAAATTTTCTGGGCTTCTGGTGCTTGTTTATTTATTCGGTCAAAAGTATATCATCAATTAGGTGGTTTTGATGAAGATTATTTTGCCCATCAAGAAGAAATTGATTTGTGTTGGAGAGCTCAAAATGAAGGATATACTATAAAATACGTTGGTGATTCTACTGTATATCATGTTGGCGGAGCAACTTTGCAAGAAACAAATCCGCATAAAACATTCTTAAATTTCAGAAACAGTTTACTTAATGTCGTTAAAAATGTACCTAAACAGTGGTTTTTGTTTGTTGTGTTTTCTCGTTTAATTTTAGACGGAATTGCTGGAGTTAAATTTATGATTGAATTAAGACCAATTCATACTTGGGCAATTATAAAAGCACACTTTGGTTTTTATGCGAACTTTAATAAATATTTAAAGAAGCGTAGAAAATTGCAGAAAAAATCTGATTACAATCTCCATACAAGTATTGTTTGGCAACATTTCTTTTTAAAAAGGAAAAAATTTAAGGATTTAAAATAGAATTCTTCACAAAATATCTAAGCTTCCTTTCCCTTCTCTTATTACAAAAGGCTCAACATCTGTTAAATCTATTACTGTAGAGGCTTCATTATCACCATAACCCCCATCAATTACCAAACTAACAATGTCTTTCCATTTCTCATAAATCAACTCAGGATCTGTTGTGTATTCTATCACATCATCATCATCGCGAATGGAAGTAGAAATTATTGGATTACCTAATGCGGCTACCAAAGTTCTAGCAATATTATTATCCGGCACACGAATCCCAACTGTTTTCTTCTTTTTAAAAACCTTTGGTAAGTTATTACTTCCAGGTAAAATAAAAGTATAAGGCCCTGGTAATGCTCTTTTTAAAATTTTATAGGTTGGTGTATCAATTTGCTTAACATAGTCTGACAGATGACTCAAATCATTACACACAAAAGAAAAATTAGCCTTTTCTAACTTCACTCCTTTTAATTTAGCTATTTTTTCTAAGGCTTTTGTATTTGTAAAATCACAGCCTAAACCATAAACTGTATCTGTTGGATAAATAATCAATCCACCGTTTCGTAACACCTTCACAACCTTTTCTATTTCTTTTTCATTAGGGTTTTCGTTATACAACTTTATAAATTCTGCCATTTGTTAAATTGATTTTATACAAAATCAAAGTTACTAAAAAAGCTCAATTAAAATTAATTGAGCTTTTTTTATTATGTGAAGTGTATTCTGTCTATTTTTCTACCAATCTAAATCCTTCTCCATGGATGTTTAGAATCTCTACATCCTCGTCATTCTTTAGATATTTACGCAATTTTGCAATATAAACATCCATACTTCGTGAGGTAAAGTAGTTATCATCTCTCCATATTTTAGTTAATGCTAATTCTCTTGGCATTAAATCATTTTTATGCACAGCTAACATTTTCAACAATTTACTTTCTTTTGGAGATAGTTTTTGAATTTCTCCTTTATCATATGAAAGATGTCTTAATTTAGAGTTGAAAAAGAAGTTACCAATATTAAATTCAAACTCGTCAGTTTCTTTATTAGTATCAGACTCTTTTCTTTGTAAAATCGCTTTAATTTTAAATAACAATACTTCAGAGTCGAAAGGCTTATTTAAATAATCATCTGCTCCTACTTGATATCCTCTTAACACATCTTCTTTCATTGTCTTTGCTGTTAAAAAGACAATCGGAATTTCTTTATTTGTAGATCTTATATCTGCTGCTAAAGAAAAACCATCTTTACGCGGCATCATTACATCTAAAATACAAAGATCAAAATCGTTATTCTTAAATTCAATTAAGCCTTCAATACCATCTTTTGCAAGTGTTACATTATAATCATGTAATGCTAAATAATCTTTTAATACTGTTCCAAAATTTGGATCATCTTCTACTAATAATATTTTTTTACTTCCCATAAATAATGATTTTTTAAATTAATGGCAATTTTACCGTAAACGTACTTCCTTTTCCTTTTTCACTTTCAACAAAAACCGTTCCTTGATGGTTCTCTACAATTTCTTTTACATAAGCCAAACCTAATCCATGTCCTTTAACATTATGTACATTTCCTTTGTGCTCTCTATAAAATTTATTAAACACATATTTCTGAGCGCTTTTCCCCATTCCAATTCCATCATCTTTAATTTTAAGAATAAAAAATTTTGCTGTGCTTTCTGAAAAAACTTCAATATTTGGCTCTCCTTCAGAATACTTCAACGCATTCTCTAACATGTTTATAATTACATTTGTTAAGTGCAATTGATTTCCTAATATTTCTGAGCGTACTGCCTGAATATGTGTTGTTATGGTTCCTTTCTGATTATTAACTAACAATCTAACATGAGAAATAGCTTCTTCAACTACATCTTGCACATCAAGTGCAACCTTACTAATCTCTAATTGATTTTTCTCCAATTTAGAAATTCTTAAAACGTTTTCTACTTGGCCATGCATACGTTTGTTTTCTTCACGAATCATCTTAACATAACGTTTTACTTTTTCGTTATCATTGATGATTTTCGGATTCTTAATGGCATCTAAAGCCAAATTGATTGTTGCTATGGGCGTTTTAAACTCATGCGTCATATTATTAATGAAATCCGTTTTAATTTCTGATATTTTCTTTTGTCTAATCAATTGATATAAAGAACTAGAAAATGCAACGATAATAATAAAAATAAAAAATACAGAGAGTAATAATATATTTGAGATATCAGATATGATGTGTTCCTGTTGGTTTGGGAAAGTAACATATAAGGTGAATTTACTCTCTCCATTATTTATAAACAATGGACGTCCAATACTATTTGCTTTGTTTATTGTGTAGTATCCCGATTTTAAATTAGTTAAATATCCATCCGTACTGTAAACTCCATATTTAAAATCAATATCAATTCCATGCTTGGTAAATGCTTCACTTAATAATAAATTTAACTCTCTATTACTAACTCTCTGATGAATAGGTATTGGAAAAGATGCTCTGAAATTATTAAATACTTCTTTTATGTAGGCTTCTTCTTGAACTTGATTACGCTGAATTTTTGTAAAGGTCTGTGAGCTATTATTATTTGCAAAATCACTGTTTGAAGTAATATTTGAAAAAGTAGAAATATCTTCTTTACTAGCGATTCTTTTCACGACAATATCTAAACTATCATTTGCTAAAATTTCTGTAGGAATTTCAATTCCTTGCTCTACAAAAGTGAAACTATATGAAAATAATTGTTTTCCTGTAGTATCAATTTGCTGCAACATGTAGTTATGAATCTGACTATCAGATGGCTTACCTGTAACCTCAAGATATGGGCTTATTTTTCTATAAAACTCTAAGTATTCTTTTTCACTAACTTCTGCAGAAACTTGCGCCAAGGATTTTTTAACATCACTCTTAAACTGCTTATTTTTTGTCTCAACAGCATTGCCAATCCAATATATTTGGACAGTCACAATTCCGATTAAAGAAAAGCTCATTAAAACTACAATAAGGACAAACATTTTTTTACCCATCATTCAAAAATATGCGTTTAAATGTTGTTAACTGACGTTTTTAACGCATATTAACAAATTTACTAAGATTTTAAGAATTTTTTAAGAAAAAAAATGAACTTATTTAAATTTGAGCTTTGTTTTCTGTTAAATTATTATGAATTCTAATAATTTGACCTTGTAGTTTGTTAACATTCTGATTGTGTATGATATAGTTAGATAGTAATCTCTTTTTTGAATCGCTCCATTGATTGCGGATTCTACGAATCACTTCTGTTTCTGTAACTCCATCTCTTTTAACAACTCTTTGAATTCTTACCTGCTTACTGGCAACAACACAAATAATTACATCGCATAAAACATCGCTTCCATTTTCAAACAAAATTGCGTTTTCATAAAGCACATACTCTTTATCTAGATTTGAAGCAACAAAATTTTTAAAATGCTTAAAAACCTCTGGGTGGACAATAGCATTTAATTTTGATAATTTATCTTTGTCTGCAAATACTACAGAAGATATATAAGAGCGATTTAACTCATTGTTTGTATAAGATTGACTCCCAAACTCGCTACTGATTTTAGCACGGATTACAGAAGACGATACCATTAATTTTTTGGCTTCTTCATCTGCTATATATACTGCAATATTTCCAATCTCTTGAAATTCTTTTAATACAGTAGATTTCCCACTTCCGATTCCGCCTGTTAAACCTACAACCATATTATTTCTGTATTAAATATTCAATTTTAGCTGGCATCAATTTTACCGAAGTCACAAACCCTGGTTTTGTAATCACTTTAGGAATTAAATAATTAAGATTATTACTTTGTGATATCGCAAAATCACAAACAACTTTAAATGAAGTACTAGTTACTTTATTAAAATTTGTTAATCCGACTTGATACACAATTTTAATCGTTTTTGGAAATGTATTGACACGAATACTGTCTGGCATATTTATTATTTCAAAAGTTGTTTCAAAACTTCCTTCTGTAAACCGATCTACTTCACCAAAAATTTCAACATTTTTAACTTGAAACTTAATGGTTTCAGACACTTCATTAATCGTTAATGTTTGTTTTATTGATTTTGAGATGTCATTTATAGCTAGTTTTTGGAGTTGTAAATGAGATAAAGTATCTAACTGTTTCTGTGGGCCAGACACCAAAACAGAATCTGGAGTAATTTTTATTGGTTTCGTCAAATGAAATCCTAATTGATAATTAAAATCGAAATCACCTTTAACTGGAACTTTTTTAGTTGCCAATTGACCTAAATCTAAATACATAGTATCTTGTACTATTTGACCAATCATAAAATTATTACTCACTTGATTTTGAATATCTATTTTCTGATGTTCTATCAAAAAGAAAAAATCTAAGTTACTTTTTCTTTGAAGTTTGCTAGCATCTAATTTTATAGTTTTTTTTACAATACTAATCCCTAGCAATCTAAAACCCGTTGCTTTAACCTGTATATCAATCTTTTTTAAAGGCTCGCTTTGTATCAATTTATCTTGTGGAAGATTTACATAGACAACAGGTAAAGTAATTACCGTTTGATACTCTTTTGATAACTTCGTTAATAACCAAAAAAACAACGCGACTCCAATAGCAACAAAAAAAGATTTTGGTATTTTATTTTGGTGTTTTATTTTATGCATTAACTAGTTTTATATTATTTGCAAGCTACATAAAGCAAATTTAAAACGCAACGAAGTATTTTATTTTCAATAAAAAAGAGAGCTTAAAGCTCTCTTTTAAAATTTAGATTTAATAATCTATTATTTTGTTGATGGATTGTTTAACCTATTTGTTAAGTCCATAGATATTGCAGATTTTTCGAATCTTATTTTACCTGCACCAGTTTCAATTGTAACAGTATTATCACTTTCATTTAACTCAACAATTTTACCGTGAATTCCGCTACTAGTAATTACTTTTATTCCTTTTTTAATATCTGTTTGAAATTTTTTTTCTTTCTTTTGTTTAGACATTTGTGGTCTAATCATAAAAAAATAAATTACAACAATCATTGCTAAAAAAGGCAACATACTACTTATTCCACTTGTGCTTGCTTGTAAAAACATCATATTTTTAATTATTTAATACTAACTTTTTCTATTTACTATTCCTTTTAATTTTAAAACTTCTCTACCAACGGCTGTATTTGTAAATAAAGTCACGTCTTTAGATTGTCTTCCTCCACCTTTACCAGCTGTATTAAATTTAACTTTAATTTCAGTTGATTCTCCAGGTAATACTGGTTTGTCTTTTGGCCAAGTTGGTACTGTACAACCACAAGTTGTTTTTGCATCTGTAATTACTAAAGCAGACTTACCAATGTTAGTTAAAATAAACGTAGTTTCAACGATATCTCCATCAGTAACAGTTCCAAAATCATATACTAATTTATCAAATTTAATTATTGGAGCTCCTTTACTAATATCTATATCTCTTTGTTTAGCTGCTTCTAATTTTGTTAAATCTACTTTTGCAGCAGCATTACCTTCATTACAAGCTGTAAATATCCCTAATGAAGCCACTAGACTAAAAATGATTATTTTTTTCATGATTTAAATATTTTGAGTAAAAATAGTAATTATAACAATCCTCTACCAATTTTATTAAGTGTTTTATTTTTCTCGTATTCTTTAGATAACTTATCTAACACACCATTAATAAAATAACCACTTTTGTTTGTTGAGTAATCTTTAGATATTTCTATATACTCGTTAATTGTAACCCTAACTGGAATTGATGGGAATTTTAAAAATTCTGCAATTGCCATTTTTATTAATATCATATCAATATCTGCAATTCTATCAGTTTCCCAATTTGGAGTTTTATCACTGATATCTTCTTCATATGATGTATGATGTAAGATTACTTTTCTAAATAGCTCTAATACAAATTTTTCATCGTCTTCATCTTTGTATAATTTATCCAAAACAAAAATTTTGTTTTGTTTCAATTTGCTTAAAGTTCTAACAATCCAAGTATTTACAAACGGAATATCATCTAACCAGCTAATATTTTGATCTTCGTAATAGTCAGCCAATTTATCATCAGGAGCAATAATTTCTTTGAAAAAATCTTGCACAAAGTTTTTATCTTCTTTAAATGAAGAATCTCCAGAATTTAAATACGCTTTATACAGATCGCTTTTCTCAAGTTTCTTCCAAATAATTTTAACGTATTCATCATCTAAAGTCCAATTATTGATGTTGTTATCGTTTTTAAAAGTAACAAATGATGTACTATTAACTAAATTTAGTATCGCTTGGTTTTCTATAAACTTTGTATTTGGGCTTAATTCTTCTTTAGTTGCTAGATGTTTCTTTTTAGATATTGCCAACTTTTGAGTTGCCAGCTTCTGTACTTCAACTATTAATTGCAGCTGTAAAACATACAAGTCTAACAGTTTTTGAATGCTCAGTTTTAAGAATTTTTCTTCTCTAATTAAATCATCAGCTTTTGACGTTATCATTGCATAAACTGACTGCATTACTTTGACTCTAATATGTCTTCTATTAATCATTCTAAAGAACTTGTTTAAAAAAGGGCGTTAGAAAAATTCTAACGCCCTGCAAAAATATGATTTTTATTGAAATTTTCTACTTGTTTTGTTCTTTTTTACGAGTATCAATTCTGTTTTGTGCAATATTAAATGCTGCTCTATGTGTTGTGATGTCTTCTTTTTTAGAATGATTGAAAATATCTAAAGTAGTATTGTAGATATTTTCTGTTTTTCGAACGATTTCATCTTTACCATATCCTTCTAACTCAGCATATACATTGATAATTCCACCAGCATTAATTAAAAAATCAGGAGCATATGCAATTCCTTTTTCTTTTAATAATCTTCCATGCTTAATCTCATCAGCTAATTGATTGTTGGCTGCACCAGCAATAACTTTCGCTTTTAATTGATTAATAGTTGCGTCATTAATAGTTGCTCCCATTGCACAAGGTGCATAAATGTCAACATCTAATCCATAAATATCGTTTCCTAAAACAACATTTGCTCCGTATTTTTTACTTAATTCTTCTAAACGAGCTTCATTGATATCGTTGATTATAACTTTTGCTCCTTCTTCTGTAATATGTTTTACTAATGTTTCTCCAACATGCCCAACTCCCTGAACTAAGATTTTTTTACCTTCTAAGTTTTCAGTACCAAATTGGTACTTTGCTGCAGCTTTCATTCCCATATAAACACCATAAGCTGTAATTGGAGATGGGTTTCCTGCTCCACCTTTACTTTCAGAAATACCTGTAACATGAGGTGTAACTTCTCTAACAACATCCATATCACGAGTTTCCATTCCTACATCTTCTGCAGTAATATAATTCCCACTTAACGAATGAACAAACTCACCAAATCTGCGCATCAAAGCATCGTTCTTTTGTGTTTTTGCATCACCAATGATTACTGCTTTTCCACCACCTAGGTTTAATCCAGTAATTGCTGCTTTATAAGTCATTCCTCTAGACAAACGCAAAACATCATTTAATGCATGCCATTCACTTTGATATGTCCACATTCTAGTTCCTCCTAAAGCTGGGCCTAAAACCGTATTATGAATACCAATTATTGCTTTTAATCCTGTATCTTCGTCGTTGCAAAAAACGATTTGTTCGTGACCATCAAAAGAAAGTTGTCCAAAAACAGGATCATTTTTTAATTCTTTTGCATCTAATATGTTTGCTGTCATATGTAATTGATTTATCCTAAAATTAAATATTTCTCAAAATTTATGACGCGAAAATATGATATTAGCAAATCATATCAAAAAAAACAATGTTTAATTATGATATTATTAAGAACAATTCAACACTAATTAAACTTAAATTCTAATATCCTAGCGATAAAATTCATAAATGAAGGCTTTAAAATATTTAAACAAATACTTTTTAAAATATAAATACCGGTTATTAATTGGAATAATTATTACTGTATTATCAAAGATACTTTCTTTAAAGATTCCAAGAATAATTGGAGATTCTTTCAATATTGTTGATGAGTACAGAAAAGGAACCATTTCTGATACTGAAGACATAAAACACTTATTATTAATAAATATATTAATGATAATTGGTGTGACATTAATTGCTGGTTTTTTCACCTTTTTAATGAGACAAACTATTATAGTTACCTCTAGATTAATTGAATTTGACTTAAAGAATGAAATCTACCAACAATACCAACAATTGTCTATAAATTTCTACAAAAAAAACAGAACAGGAGATTTAATGAATCGAATTAGTGAGGATGTTTCTAAAGTAAGAATGTATTTTGGACCTGCAATAATGTATAGTATGAACATGATTGTATTGTTTATTGTCGGTTTTTATCAAATGTTTAGTATTGATCCAACACTTACTGCATATACATTAATTCCTTTTCCGGTTTTATCTATATCTGTTTTTATACTAAGTAAGGTTATCAATGAAAAAAGCACCGTTGTACAGCAATATTTATCAAAATTAACAACCTTTAATCAAGAGTTTTTCTCTGGAATTAATGTGGTAAAATCTTACGGAATTGAAAAATCGATCATTAAAAACTTTGATGTTTTAGCCGATGACAGTAAGAAAAAAAACATTGATTTATATAAAGTACAAGCTATTTTCTTTCCCTTAATGGTGCTATTAATTGGAGCCAGTAACTTGTTGGTTATTTACATTGGAGGTAAACAATACATTGCTGGTGAAATTCCGATTGGAGTTATCGCTGAATTTATTTTATATGTAAACATTTTAACTTGGCCGGTTGCTATTGTAGGTTGGGTTACTTCTATGGTGCAACAAGCTGAAGCTTCTCAACAACGGATTAATGAGTTTTTAAAGCAAGTTCCAGAGATTAAAAACACCAATCAAGAGCATTCAGAAATTACCGGTTCTGTCGAATTTAAAAATGTAAGCCTTACCTATGACGACACTAATATTACTGCATTAAACAATATTAGTTTTAAAGTAAATACTGGAGAAACCATTGCCGTTTTAGGAAAAACAGGCTCAGGTAAATCATCAATCATTAATCTACTTTCTAGATTATATGATCCAACAGAAGGAACTATTTCTGTAGACAATACACCAATAAAAGAAACAAACCTAACAGATTTAAGAAATCAAATTGGTTTTGTTCCTCAAGATCCATTTTTGTTTTCTGATACAATAATAAATAACATTAAGTTTGGTAAAGATGATGCTTCTAAAGAAGAAATTATTGAAGCTGCAAAAAACGCTGTTATTCACGAGAATATTATTGGGTTTAAAGAAGGTTATGATACTATTCTTGGCGAAAGAGGCGTAACGTTATCTGGCGGACAAAAGCAACGTGTTTCTATAGCTAGAGCGATCATAAAAAATCCAAAAATATTAATCTTTGATGATTGTTTATCAGCTGTAGACACAGAAACTGAAGAGAAAATACTATCAAACCTAGAAAAAGTATCAAAAAACAAAACAACATTTATTATAAGTCATAGGGTTTCTTCAGCTAAAAATGCTGATAAAATAATTGTACTTGACAACGGGACAATCACACAGCAAGGCACTCATAATCAACTAATAACAGAAGAAGGATATTACAAAGAATTATATGAACAACAACTTTTAGAAAAAGAAAATTAAGGTTTCATTAGAAATAGTGAAATATTTTTTTAGATTTGTTCAGCAAAATAAAACAACAATTAATTTTATTACTAGATTATTATGGCAGAGAGAGTAGAACAAGAAGAGATTTTTTCTCAAGTTTTAAGAGCAGGAAGAAGAACGTACTTTTTTGATGTTAGATCTACAAAGGCAGATGATTACTATCTAACAATAACAGAAAGTAAAAAATTTACACATGACGATGGATCTTTCCATTACCAAAAGCATAAAATTTACCTATATAAAGAAGACTTCTCTGAATTTAATGAGATGTTAAAAGCAGCAACCGATTATATTGTAAATGAAAAAGGTCAAGAAGTAATAAGCGAAAGACACCAAAAAGATTATAAAAAAACAGAAGTAGAATCTGAAGACACAACAGAAACAACCTCTACAGAAAGCTTTACAGATGTATCATTTGAAGACATCTAATATTCAAATAATTCTCACACAAAAAACGCCATCTAACTAATTTAGATGGCGTTTTTATTTACACTCAATAGATTTAGTTTTTTTGCCTTTTGGACAAATAAAAACTCTAAAACCTATACCTATTGAGTATCTAATACATTTAACATTATTTGACTTTTCTGAACGGTTTCTTCCCACTCTTTTTCTGGGTTACTATCTTTTGTGATTCCTCCACCAACAAATATAGAGGCCTCGTTTCCTTCTACTTCCATACATCGTAAATTGACAAATAAATGGGAATCTTTATCGTTTTTTGAGCTCATGTTCAATTCACCTAAAAACCCAGTATAATAGGCTCTATTATAATTTTCGTTCTCTAAAATAAATTGCTTTGCTACATTTTTTGGCAAACCACAAACCGCTGGTGTTGGATGCAATAAATCAACCAAAGAAAACAAGCTGTTATTCGCCTTTACATCTAACTCACCTTTAATTTCTGTTCTTAAATGCAGTAAAGAACCCGCTCTTACACTTTTTGTTTCAGAAATCTCTAAGTTTTTAGAAAAACCTGAAAGTTTTGAAACAATATATTCTGTTACAAATTCTTGCTCGACAATTTCTTTGGGATTCCAATTTGGTTGTTCATTTTCTTTATAAACCTGAGTTCCTGCTAAAGCCATTGTTGTAAAATGATTATCTTCTAGCTTTACCAATGTTTCTGGCGTTGCTCCAAACCACAACCCTACTTTTGGATGAAACCAAACATATACAAATGCATTCGAATAGGTTTGCAATAGTTTTTTATAAGTAGTAATTATATCAAAATTAGAAACCTCTACACGCTGCTTTCTTGACAATACAACCTTTTTAAACTGATGTTTATTGATAGCCTCAACTCCATTTTTAACCAAAGTTATATGATGCTCTTTTGATGTTGTCTCAATTTTAGAATTTGGTTGAATAGGCTGAGAATCAAATTTAAAAGTACCGTCAACAAAATCTGAATTCTCAAACTCAAAGAGAACAATTTTTTCATTTGAACTAAATGGAGCAAAAACAAATCCCTTTTTATCAAATTCTTTTGTTATTGTATTTAATTTGTCATTCTTTTGAAAAACACCATAAACCTCCTTTGTATTTGGTTTATTATATACTACAAAAGGGAGTTGACTCTTATAAGATTCTACAATTTTATCTTCTATTCTTTTCAATCTAATACTTTTAAAAATTCTTCTTTTATAAAATCAAAATTACTCCAAACTAATCCATGTCCAGCTTTTGGAATAGTTACTAATTTAAATTGTTTCTCCGGAAATTGTTGTTCTAAAAACAGTGAGTTTTCATAAGGTACAATTTGATCTGAATCTCCATGAATACTTATCACCTGTGAAGGAGTATTACTCCAAGTGTTTTCATATTTCTGCAATTCTGCTTGATGTGTGATTTTTTCTTCTGATGCTGATTTCCATGAATGTGGAACCAACCATCTAGTTGCTTTCCATTTATAGAAATTCACCATCCAAGGCATTGGTTCTACTACACTATAAACCGCAGGAGCTAACAATACAATCTTCTTAAATTGTTCTTTTAACGCTAAAGTAATTGGGCCGCCATAAGAATACCCAATCAAAATTGTCTTTTTGGGGTCTATTTCTTTCAACACCTCTTTTAAAATTGCTACTTCAAAATCTATAGATTTCTGGGCTAAATGTTTGTCTTCGTAATTATACCCTATTCTATCGTAAGAAATCATATTTGCCTTGCTATTCAATAAAGAATCTGACATGTATTTTTTAAAATCCAAAGAAGAACCTATTGCACCATGAACAAACACAAGCGTATATTTAGTTGTATCTATTTTTGATTGCATGGATAATTTTCTAAATTCGAAATTCTTATATTTTTCTTTAGAAATTATAGGTTTGTAGATGCTGTTTTCAAATTCTTCTGCTATTTCTATATCTGATTTAGGTGAGGAGAAATTTACAAATAGTATATAAACAGTAACCAATAGCAATACAAAAATTGCACCTACTATTTTTAAAATTTTCTTGAATAACTTCATTTACTTCTTCTCTAATACGATATTAGTAAGTTTACTAACCGAAACTAACTCGTCTTTCTCATTCACAACTTTAATTTCCCACAAATGTGTAGTTCTTCCTTCGTGCAATATTTTTGCTGTAGCTGTCACTTCTCCTTCTTTAACACTTCTTAGATGGTTAATTGAAAGTTCAATCCCTTTTACAATAAACTTACTGTTATCAACAAAAAAAGCCGATGCTGCACTTCCCACGCTTTCTGCTAATGCAGCAGTTGCGCCACCATGTAATAAACCATAGGGTTGATGAACTCTAGAATTCACAGGCATGGTTGCCACTAAATAATCATCACCAATATCAGTATATTTTATTTCTAGAGTTTCCATAAGTGTATTTTTGCAACGCTCATTGAAACTTTTTAGGATTGCTGATTTTTCTGTCATTCTAGATTATTTTATGGTAAAAATACATATTATTTATTGTATTTTTGCAGCATAATTAGAAGGAATTCAGGATGTATAAAGTACGCGTCATTTTAGACACAAAAGAAGATGTAATTAGAACTTTAACAGTTAATAACTCAATTAACTTAGAGGAATTGCATTTGTTTATTGCCAAAGCTTTTGGTTTTAACGGTCAAGAAATGGCTTCTTTCTACAGATCAGATCATGAATGGAATCAAGGAGAAGAGATTCCATTATTTAACATGTCAGAATTTGGTGATGAAATTTCTATGAGTACTTGTATTTTAAAAGAGACACTACCAAACACCAATGATAAATTAATTTACGTGTATGACTTCTTTAAGATGTGGTCCTTTTACGTGGAGGTTATTGATAGCAATAACGAACTATTATCTGAGCCAACAATTCTAATGTCAATTGGTGAAATTCCAGATGAAGCTCCAGAAAAAGAGTTTATTGCAGAGAAAAACGAAGATTCTTTTGATAATGAATTTGGCGACAATGATTTTGAGTCATTAGATGATATTGATTTTGATAATTATTAATTTCCTTTTTTTGATTCCCTTTTTTCTGTAACATTTCAGTACCTTGTTCGTCAAATAACCATAATCGACTAAAACAATTTCATTGGAAACTATCTTATCTTTAAAGAATTTAGACAAAAAATTTGGCCCAGTACATGCAGTAAACAATCTTTCTTTTGACATTCAAAAGGGAAATGTGTATGGAATTTTAGGACCAAATGGAAGTGGAAAATCTACCACTTTAGGAATCATTTTAAATGTTGTAAACAGAACTTCGGGAGAATTTAGCTGGTTCGATGGCGGATTAACAACTCATGAAGCACTTAAAAAGGTTGGAGCCATTATTGAGCGCCCAAACTTTTATCCTTATATGACTGCAACTCAAAATTTAAAATTGATTTGCAAAATTAAAGGTGTTTCTTTTGATAAAATTGATGAAAAATTAAAAACCGTAAACCTTTTTGAACGTAGAGACAGTAAGTTTAGAACCTATTCATTAGGGATGAAACAACGTTTAGCAATTGCTTCTGCTTTATTAAACGATCCTGAGATTTTAATACTTGATGAACCAACCAACGGTTTGGACCCTCAAGGAATTCATGAAATTAGACAGATTATAAAAGAGATTGCAAAAAAAGGAACTACTATTTTATTAGCTTCTCACCTATTAGACGAGGTTGAAAAAGTGTGTAGCCATGTTGTTGTTATTAGAAAAGGAATAAAATTATACTCTGGAAGAGTTGATGAATTGACCGCTTCTAATGGATTATTTGAATTAAAAGTTGAAAGTGATGAAGCAAACCTTATTGAGGTTTTAGAGCAACACACATCAATAAGTTCTGTTAAAAAAGAGGACGAAATTATTATAGCCACGTTAAATGAAGTAATGTCTGCATCAGAGATGAACACATTCTTATTTAACAAAGGAATTACGTTATCTCATTTGGTAAAACGTAAACCAAGCTTAGAACAACAATTCTTAAAATTAACAAACAACAATTAATCAACTGAATATTAACTCGTGTGCTATCGAGATCAAATTCACAAAAATATAAAACACCATGTTTAGATTACTAAATATAGAATTTCATAAATTAAAACACAACAAAGCAAGTAAAGTTTTATCTATCATTTACTTTGCCTTATTAACCTCAATTGCATTAATAGCCGCTATAAAATTTGATATTGGATTCGTGAAATTTCACCTTGCAGATCAAGGTATATTCAATTTCCCATACATCTGGCATTTCAACACATATATGGCTGCAATTTTCAAGTTCTTTTTATTACTTGTAATAGTTTCTATGATGGCTAATGAATACAGCAATAAAACCTTAAAACAAAACTTAATTGATGGATTGAGTAAAAAAGAATTTATTCTTTCTAAGTTTTACACAGTAATTGTTTTTGCAGCAGTATCAACACTTTTTGTTTTTATTACTTCTTTAATTCTAGGTTTAATTTATTCTGATTATGATGAATTCGCAATTGTTTTTTCTAATTTAGAATACTTACTCGCCTTCTTTATTAAGTTGGTTGGATTCTTTTCAATGGGGCTTTTCTTTGGAATCTTAGTAAAACGCTCAGCATTTGCTGTAGGAGCCATTTTTATTTGGCTGATAATAGAGAGCATGTTTAAAGGGTATTTATTTTGGTCTTTTAGATCTGTTGATAATACCACAGAACAAGTAAATAGTATTATGCAGTATTTACCATTAGAAGCGATGGCTAACCTTATTAAAGAACCCATTACAAGATTAAATGCCGTTAGATCTGTAGCGAATACTATTGGACAACAAATAACAAAAGATTTCTCTGTACAGTTTACAGATGTCTTAATTGTTTCTGTTTGGACGGCAATCTTTATTTACCTATCGTATGCACTATTAAAAAAGAGAGATTTATAATACTTTTCAACTATATTTGACGTTCGAATAAAAAATCTGTCGAATGAGAATATTTTTAAGTGCTATATTATTTCTAATTACAATTAGTACTTACGGGCAAAAAGAGGCGAATTTTTGGTATTTCGGTCACAATGCCGGACTCGATTTTTCTTCTGGATCCCCCGTAGCTTTAGTAGACGGACAATTAGATACATTTGAAGGATGTTCGACAATTGCAGACAAAGAAGGAAATCTTCTTTTTTATTCTGATGGGATTACAGTATGGGATAAAACTCATACTATAATGAATTATACAAATGGTTTACCTGCTGATGATTTATTAGGAAACCCTTCAAGCACTCAATCTGCTGTAGTTGTGCCACATCCAACCATTACAGATATTTATTATTTATTTACTGTAGATAATGGACCAAGTTTTAGTGGTGGTACAAAAATAGAAGATGGATATGGCTTAAACTTGTACACTATAGACCTTACAAAAAATGCTGGTTTAGGAGAGGTTCTTTCTGGCTCCATTGATTTATCAAATGGAAATGGTGATAATTGGTCTGAAAAAATCACTTCTGTACAAGGAAAAGACTGTGATACCTTCTGGATTATTTCTAGTACATACGATGAGTTTTATGCTTATAAAATTGACACTAATGGAGTGCAGGTTACTTCACCAATAATATCACCGATAAGTAGTCCAATATTTAGCAGAAGAGGTTATTTAAAAGTTTCTCCTGACGGAACTAAAATTGTTTCTGCAAATCAACAAGAAAACACTTATATTTTTGATTTTGATACTCAAAGTGGAATTATTACAAACCAAAGAGCAATTAATATTAGTTCTAATTTAGGTTATGGCGTTGAATTTTCTCAAAATAGTAAGAAATTATACATTTCTACTGGTACACATAGTCAAAACAACAACGACCCAGAAAACACCACTTTATACCAGTTTGACATTGAATCTTCAGATATCAATATAATAAACAACTCACGAGTAAACATTCATTCCTTTACAGGGTTTCGCGGTGCTTTACAGTTAGGGGCAGATGGTAAAATATATTATGCAAAAAGTAGAGAAAACACTTTAGGTGTAATCAATTTCCCAGAAAATGACGGTTTAGATGTTAATTATATTCATGATGGAGTTTCATTAGGATTAGCAACTTCATCTGAAGGTTTGCCACCTTTTATACAATCTTTCTTCTCTCCAATAAACATTGTAGATATTGATACAAAAACAATCAATTTAAACGAAGAGAAACAATTTGTTTGTAATGGTCAAGTTTTAGATATGGAGCCTGAAATAGTTGGAGTTTCAGGGTCGACTTATAAATGGACCAAAAAAGGAGACCCAAGTGTAAATATAACAACCAGAAGTATTTCAATTGATTACGTAAATTATGGAACTGGGGTGTATAATTTAGAAATGATAATTATAGATGCTTGTGGAAGAATAAATAAGTACAATAGCTCAGTTGAAGTAGAATTCCTTCCCTTGCCTGAAGTGTTTTCTATTCCTTTATATGAGCAGTGTGATTTTGATTCTAATCCTGCCGATGGAATTACTTCTTTCAACTTACAATCTAAAGAAGGTCTTTTAACAAATAATGCGTTAGATGTTACTGTAGAGTTTTTTGAAACTTCAGATGTTAACTTCACCAACCCAATACTTAACAAAGGGAATTATAGAAACCTAATTTCTACAAACCTTAATTCACATAAACTTACTGTTCGAATTACAAATAACACAAGTGGTTGTCAAGAATTTGGAGAAATTGAGTTAAAAACAAATGCGACTTCATTAGCAAGTTATCCTGATTTATACTTAACAGAATCTGATGTAAATGCAAACATTCCAAATTCTACAAATAGTTTAGGCTCTGGGAATGTTTTCTTTGATTTTGATCTTAAAACAACAGATATAATTGCAAATTCTGGAGGCGCCTTTTCTTTAGCAACACATACTTTTGAATATTACAGAACAGCAACTGATGCTACTTTACAAACAAATCAAATTGTTGCTCCTTATGATGATGATTATTTTGTAAATAATTCAACTATTTTTGTGCGTCTTTCAACCATTGGAACAAATGCTTGTTCTGGAATTGGACAGTTTAAAATTTTTGTAAATACACGTCCTATTCCACTTGGAAATACAAACGCTCAATATTTATGTGTCAATAACCCGATTGACAACCCTCAGCAAATTACAATCGATTTAAATGCTGGTACAGGAATCCCAACTGATACCTATCAATGGTTTTTAAATAGCAATTTAATTACTGGAGCTACAAATGCTATTCACAAAGCAAATGTTCAAGGAACTTATAAAGTAATCGCTTACAGAGAATATCAGAATGATGTTAATGACCCTAATGACAACACAAGCAGTACTGGTTACAACACATTTACCATTATTGAATCGAATAAAGCCCTCATAGTTTCTACTACATTAACAGACAATGTTGACAACCCAGAAAAAAATATCCTTAAGATTACAATTTCTGGAATTGGAGATTATGAATACGCATTGAATAGTACAAATCCTTCAAGTTTTTCTAAAGGCACAGGAAACTTAACCTTTACTTTTGACGAAGTTAAACCAGGGCTAAATACTGTTTACATTAGAGACCTTAATGGCTGCGGAACAACTTCTAGCCAAAAATTATCTTTCTTGTTTTTTCAAAGGCATTTTACACCAAATAATGATGGTGTGTATGATACTTGGAAAATTCTTGGATCAAACAATAGTTTTTATAAATCAGCTAGAGTAGAAATATTTGACAGATACGGAAAAGTTGTTGCTTTAATCACTGATAAAGACAGTGATGGGTGGAACGGAACTTATAACGGCAAAAAACTACCGTCAAACGATTACTGGTTCAATGCAGTACTTGAAGACATGAATGGAAATATCAGAAAAGAAACCGGACATTTTAGTTTGCTAAGAAAATAAGCTCTTTCATATTTTTCATTTATATTAGTGGCAATGAAAAATAAATCTGAAATATTTCTACTATTTTTATTCGTACTACTTGTCTGTTCAACAAAAATTCAGGCACAATTAAGTAAAAAGCATTTTATTCCGCCATTAACAAGTGCTGAGTTTGGAAATGCAAATCCAGAAAGTCAGTATTTTTATATTTCTACACCAAGCACAAAAAATGTTACTTATACAATAACGCCTGTTGGACAACCATCATCAAGTACTATTTCTGGGATCGTTTCGAACACAAGTCCTGTTGAAATTTCGTTAGGAACAGGATATGGACAACTTTTTATCGAATCAAACCAATCTAGTGTTGTACAAAACAACAAAGGCTATATCATAGAAGCCGAAGATGTTATTTATGTGTCTTTAAGAATGAAAGCTGGAAATGGAGCACAAGCTGGAGCTCTAGTAAGCAAAGGGCTATCTGCATTAGGAAGCACATTTAGAGTTGGTTCTTTCACAAATCAAAATCCTGGGACAAACTATATGAATTTTGTATCTGTTATGGCTACAGAAGACAACACTGTTGTGACTTTTGATGATTTACCTGCTGGGTTAACAATAAAAAATTATACAGGAACTTTTCCTGTTGTCGTCAATTTAGATGAAGGAGAAAGCTACACAATTGCTACAAATAGCTCTGAAAGTGTTATAAATCGAGATGGATTGATTGGCGCTTTGGTACAGTCTGATAAACCAATTGTTGTAAACTCTGGCTCTGCTAATGGTAGTTTTGATAATGGCGGCGGAAGAGATTATGGAATCGATCAAATTGTAGATTATTCAAAAGTAGGAAACGAATATATCTTTGTAAAAGGAGATGGTAATAATAATTGGGAAAACGTACTACTTGTTGCTCATGAAGATAACACAAGCATTAGTATTAACGGAAATACACCAATTACAACCATAAATGCAGGTGAATACTACCTGATTGAAGGAGATAATTATTCTGCCAACCAAAACATGTATGTCTCTACAAGTAAAAATGTATTTGCATATCAAGGAATTGGTGCAAATAATAGTGAAGCAAATCAAGGGTTGTTTTTTGTTCCTCCATTAAGTTGTGAAAACAGAGGAAATGTAAATTCTATTGCTAGCATTCAAAATATTGGAACCACAATTTATACTGGTGGTATTACAATTATTACTAACAAAAATGCAACAGTTACTGTTAATTCACAACCTATTAATGCGTTACCACAAGATGTAACTGGTAATACAAATTATGTGACATATAAAGTCTCTGGATTAACAGGAGATGTCTCTATAGAAAGCTCTGGAGAATTGTATTGCGCCTACTATAATTTTAATGGAGCAGCAACTTCTGGAAGTTTTTATTCTGGTTTCCCATCAGCTCCTGAAATAAATTTAAATACAACTGTTCAAACCTTAGGAACTTGTATTCCTAACATAACATTGTCTGCAACAAATATTGATATTTTCGATCAGTTTGAATGGTTTTTTGATGATGGATCTGGGTATGTTACAACAGGGATTACAAGTAGTAACCTTGTTCCTACGCTACCCGGTAACTATAAATTAATAGCAACTATAAATTGTTCTGGTTTACAGTTTGAATCGGTTGAAATCCCTGTAAGTATTTGCCCTGATGATTACGATAATGATGGAATCATTGACAACAAAGATATTGATATTGATAATGACGGAATTTTAAATTCTGACGAAGGAAAAGGTGACGCTTCCCTAAACTTGGTAGACATCTCGAATCCAGAAATTGTTTTTATAGACGCAACAACAAATGCATCCATCATCTCAAGCACATTTACACAGAACAATATTAACGGAACAACAAATACATTTATTGGTCAAAGTAATGGTAATTTTACCTCTACAGCAAAAGCTGCAAACACCTCTAATTTAGAGTATACTTTAGGTTTTACACAGCCTGTCAATTTTAATTTTACAGAAACTACAGGTACAAATCATACAAATATTACTGGCGAATATTTTATTATAAAAATAGCGCCATCAAACAAAAACATAACACTTTTAGATCCTGACAATCAACTATTGGTTGACACAAATTTTGATGGGATTTTCGAATCTGGAATAGTAGATTTTTCTGCATCAGAAATCAGATTCAAATACAACCCAAGTTCTAGTGGATCAACACCGTATCAATTTATTGCAAATCAAGTAAGTCAAATTTCTTTTGCACATCATTTGAGCAACCTAACAGAAAACTCTGTTTTTGCTGGAAATATACAGTTAACAAGTTTTGATATCGACACTGACAATGATGGAATTGTCAATAGCTTAGATTCTGATTCTGACAATGATGGAATTCCTGATCTAGTAGAAAAGAATGGCACCTATATAACGTTATTAAATACAGATGCAAATATTGATGGCTTAGACGATGTTTTTGATATTGCAATTTCACCTTCAGATTCGGATAACGATACTGTGTTCAACTTCTTAGATGTAGATTCTGATAATGATGGGATTTTTGACTTAGAAGAGTCTGGTCATGGTTTACCAGATACAGATTTTGACGGAATGATTGATAATGCAATCGCATTAATTGGTTTAAATGGTTTTGTTGATACGCTTGAAACCAATCCTGATAGTAATTTAATAGGATATATCATTATAGACACAGATACTGATTCAATATTCAACTTTTTAGAATTAGATAGTGATAATGACACCTGTTTTGACGTTACCGAAGCTGGGTTTACTGATATAAATAGTGATGGTTTGTTAGGGGATTTACCCATCACGGTTAACACATTGGGTCAAGTTATCAATGTTACTGATGGATATACAACTCCACATATCAATTATTTAGTCGCTGCTCCAATTGTTTTAAACTCACCATTTGAAGATATTGTTTTTTGTGAAGCCACAAACTCAAATCTAACCATAGATTCAAATGCTGACACTTTTCAATGGCAACTTAGTACAGACGGAGTAAACTGGAATGATATTATTGATAATACAGTATATAGTGGAGCAATAACTAACAGTTTGTTAATTACTGATGTATTAACAACATACAACAATCATCAATTCAGAGTTCAACTAGGAAGAACTGGAAACAGTTGTGAATTTACTTCAAACTCCATAATCTTAAACGTAGACCCAAAACCTATATTTACTACTATTCCTGCTTACGAACAATGTGATATTGATTCAAATCCAATAGATGGAATTACCATTTTTAATTTAGAATCTAAAGAAGCAGAACTCACAAACAATGTTGCAAATATAATTGTTGACTTTTTTGAAACATCGGATATTAACTTTACCTCTCCAATTAGTAATAAAAACTCTTATACCAACTTAACAACAACATTAGTAAACAACTACAAAGTAATTGCCAGACTAACCAATACTAGTACTGGATGTGTTGAATTTGGTGAAATTGAATTGAAAGTAAATCCAACTAGTTTAAGTAATTACCCAGATATGTACGGATGTGAGATAGACTTAAACGCAAACATACCTGGCGCAGTAAACAGTCTTGGGTCTGGAAACACATACTATGATTTCAATGCTAAAACAGATGCTATTATTGCAGATTCTAATGGTGCTTTTTCTTTAGCAACACACACCTTTGAATATTACAGAACAGCTAATGATGCTGCGCTGCAAACAAATCTAATTGAAACTCCGTATGATGATGATTTGTTTGTTAATAATTCAGATGTTTTTGTTCGAATATCTACTATTGGAACCAATGCTTGTTCTGGTATCGGTCAATTTAAAGTATTTGTAAACACGCGTCCAATTCCGCAAGGAAACACAGCTCCTTTGTATCTATGTGTAAACAATCCTATAGACAATCCTCAACCAATAACGATAGATTTAAATGCAGATACAGGAACTCAAACAGACATCTATCAATGGTTTTTAAACGGAAATTTAATTACTGGAGCAACAAGTGCTGTTCACAAAGCAAATGTGCAAGGAACTTATTATGTAGAAGCCTATAGAGCATATCAAAATGATATTGGAAATCCCTTAGACGATTCTTCTTGTACAGGTTATAATACATTTACTGTAATTGAATCTAACAAAGCATTAATTACGGCTACAGAACTAACAGATAATGTTGACAATCCAACAGAAAACACGCTTACGATTACTATTTCTGGAATTGGAGATTATGAATATGCACTAAACAGTACAAACCCTGCAAGTTTCTCAAAAGGAACAGAAAATTTATCTTTCACTTTTAATCAAATTAGTCCTGGATTACATACCGTGTATATAAGAGATAAAAATGGCTGTGGAATTACAAGTAGTCAGCAATTATCTTTCTTGTTTTTTCAAAGGCATTTTACACCAAATAATGATGGCGTCTTTGATACATGGAAAGTAATGGGAGCAGATAATGCCTTCTACACCAAAGCAGAAGTGCAAATATTTGATCGATATGGAAAAGTTGTTGCCATTATCAATCACAAAGATGATAATGGTTGGAATGGGACTTACAATGGAAAAAAACTACCATCAAATGATTATTGGTTCAATGCTGTTTTAGAAGATATTAATGGAAATATCAGAAAACAAACTGGGCATTTTAGTTTGCTTAGAAAATAAGTGAAACTTCTTATTTTTTCCATTTCAGAATACTTATTTTTGTCTTTATGGATTTTCAATTACACTCAAAATTTAAACCTACAGGAGATCAACCTCAGGCTATTGAACAGCTAACAAATGGGATAGGAACAGGAGAAAAACACCAAACATTGCTAGGAGTAACTGGCTCTGGAAAAACCTTTACTGTAGCAAATGTAGTTGAAAAAATAAATAGACCAACATTGGTTTTGGCACATAACAAAACATTAGCAGCTCAATTGTATTCTGAGTTTAAACAGTTTTTTCCAGAGAATGCTGTAGAATATTTTGTTTCCTATTACGATTATTATCAGCCTGAAGCCTATTTACCAGTAACAGGAACATATATTGAAAAAGATTTATCTATCAATGATGATATTGAACGCTTAAGAATAAGCACCTCTTCTGCCCTACTTTCTGGCAGAAGAGATGTAATTGTTATTGCATCAGTTTCTTGTTTATATGGAATCGGGAATCCTGTAGAATTTAAAAAGAATGTAATTCCGATTGAAGTTGGCCAAGCAATATCAAGAACCAAGTTCTTACATCAACTGGTAACCAGTTTATATTCTAGAACAGAATTTGATGTTAAAAGCGGAACATTTAAAGTAAAAGGTGACGTTATCACCATTTATCCATCATACGGAGATAATGGATATAGAGTACATTTTTTTGGTGATGAAATAGATGAAATTGAATCTTTTGATTTAGAAAGCAATGCTATTTTAGAAAAATTTCAGAATTTAACAATATATCCAGCAAACCTATTTGTGACTTCTCCAGATGTCTTACAGAATGCCATTCATTTGATTCAAGATGATATGATGAAGCAAGTAGATTACTTTCAAGAAATAGGAAAACATCTAGAAGCAAAACGATTAAAAGAGCGTACAGAATTCGATTTAGAAATGATACGTGAGTTGGGTTATTGTTCTGGAATTGAAAATTATTCTCGCTATTTAGATGGAAGAGAACCAGGAACACGACCTTTCTGTTTGTTAGACTATTTTCCAGATGATTATTTAATGGTTATTGACGAAAGCCATGTTACAATTCCGCAAACACATGCTATGTATGGTGGAGATAGAAGCAGAAAAGAAAACTTAGTAGAACACGGTTTCAGGCTCACTTCTGCTATGGATAACCGCCCTTTAAAATTTGAGGAGTTTGAAGAAATTCAAAATCAAGTAATTTATGTAAGTGCAACACCTGCGGATTATGAATTACAAAAAACAGAAGGGGTGTTTATTGAGCAAATCATTCGTCCTACAGGCTTGTTAGACCCAACAATTGAAGTTCGTCCAAGTTTAAATCAGATAGATGATTTGATTGAAGAGATTCAGGTTCGTGTAGAAAAAGACGAACGTACATTAGTAACAACATTAACCAAACGAATGGCAGAAGAATTGGCAAAGTATTTAACTCGAATTCAAGTTCGTTGTCGTTATATACATTCAGATGTTGATACTTTAGAACGTGTAGAAATAATGTTGGGGTTACGAAAGGGAGAATTTGATGTTTTGATTGGTGTCAATCTATTAAGAGAAGGGCTTGATTTACCTGAAGTTTCTTTAGTTGCTATTTTAGATGCAGATAAAGAAGGCTTTTTACGTTCACATCGATCGCTAACACAAACTATTGGAAGAGCAGCAAGAAACCTAAATGGTTTGGCAATTATGTATGCTGATAAAGTTACAAAAAGTATGCAGTTAACAATTGACGAAACTAATAGAAGAAGAGAAAAACAAATCGATTACAATACAGAAAATAATATTACGCCAAAACAAATTGTTAAAGCCATAGATAATGCCCTAACTAAGAGTGAAGTTTCTTCATATCATTATGACAATGCAAAAAATAAAGCTGCAGAAGCAGGTTTAGAATACTTGCCTAAACCAGAGATTGAAAAACGAATTAGAAATACCCGTAAACACATGGAACAAGCAGCTAAAGAATTAGACTTTTTATCTGCAGCTCAGTTTAGAGATGAAATTGAGGTGTTAAAAAGACATCTGTAGTTTTGTTAAAAAGTGTTAAAAGATACACTTTCAAACTATGTATTAGTTCTTTTTTGTAATATCGTAGATTACTTACATATAACAACCAGATAAAATGAAAAAATCACTATTATTATTAGGCGCAATGTTAGTAGTCCTTTCTTGTAAAAAAGAAGCTACAAAAGAAGACATTGTTTCTTACGGAAGTACTATTACACAAAAGGAGCTAAAAGAACATTTATACATTTACGCTTCAGATGAATTTGAAGGGCGTGATACAGGAGCACCTGGACAAAAAAAAGCTATCGAGTATCTTAAAAAAGAGTATGAAGCTTTAGGAATTAACTCTCTTATTGAAGGGAACTATTTTCAAAATGTACCTTTAAATATTGTAAAAACACCAGAGGTTACTATTTCTGTAAACGGAAAATCATTTAACTATTTTGATGATTACATTTCACTAACATCTGTTGCAACAGGATCAGTTTCTGCTGCAGACATTGTGTATGCAGGTTTTGGAATTGATGACGAAAAACACTCAGACTACAAAAACCTTGATGTAAAAGGAAAAGTTGTTGTTGTAAGAGCTGGTGAACCACAAGATAAAGATGGTAACAATGTACTTACCGGAGATAAAAAAGCTTCAAAGTGGTCAAATGGACGTCAAGCAATTTCAGCGAAAAGAAATGCAGCTAAAAAGAATGGTGCTACAGCCTTATTCTTTATGGATGATAATTTATTTAAGCGTTATTCGAGATTCTATAAAAGAAGTGAAGCAAATGGAGGTAGTAAGAGATTATCATTACCAACTAAAAAAGATGCAGAAGCTCAAATCTATCACTTCATAATTAGCGAAAAAATGGGTAAAGCTTTAGTAGGTAACATTACTAAATCTACAAAGACTGCTACAGTTGCTACAAAATTAGAAATGAGCTACAAAAGTATTAAAGTACCTCATGCATCTGAAAATGTTGCCGCAATCATTAAAGGGTCTGAAAAGCCAGACGAATACATTATCATTTCTGCGCACTTAGATCACGTGGGAGTGAATGCAAAAGGGGAGATTTTTAATGGTGCAGATGATGACGGTTCTGGAACTGTTGCAATATTAGAAATTGCTGAAGCTTTTAAAGCTGCTGCTGATAAAGGTCATGGTCCAAAACGTTCAGTTATTTTCTTACACGTAACAGGAGAGGAAAAAGGATTATTAGGTTCTCAATACTATACTGATTATGAGCCTTTAGTTCCACTTACAAATACCGTAGCTAACTTAAACATTGACATGGTTGGACGTATTGATCCAAAACGTAAAGGAGAAAGAAATTATATCTATTTAATTGGAGCTGATAAATTAAGTACAGAATTACATGAAGTTTCTGAACAAGTAAATAAAGAATTCACAAATATCGAATTAGATTATACCTTTAATGAAGAGAACGATCCAAATCGTTTTTACTACCGTTCTGACCATTATAATTTTGCAAAAAACAACATTCCTGTTATTTTCTATTTTAACGGAACACATGATGATTATCACCAAGCATCAGATACTCCAGATAAAATTAATTATGACTTGTTAGAAAATAGATCTCGTCTTGTTTTCCATACAGCATGGGAATTAGCAAATCGTGAAAACCGTATTGAAGTAGATAAGGCTACTAAATAGTAATACATTTGCAATTACATATACAAAAGAAGCCTTCCTATCGGGAGGCTTTTTTTTTATCATTAAATTTAAAAATCAAGTAGCATCAAATAAAAATTAATTATTTTTGGTACTTGCAAGAGTAATAATCGTTCTAATATTAAAACTTAGTCACCATGAAAAATTTAGTTAAAAAACCAACCTATATATTTCTTTTAGTATTTACTCTAATACTAAGTATAACATTCTCTTCTTGTACAGACAACAAAGCATACACTGTTCAAATTCAAAAAGCTGATTCTTTATTTACTGGTCAAAAATTTGAAGAAGCGAAAGCACATTATGCAAAAGCATTAGAATTAAATAAAGACGAAGTATATCCTACAGAACAGATAAAAAAAATCAATGTTCTTCTTTCTAAAAGAGTAGATGTTAATTATAGCAACAAAATTAAAGAAGCAGATTCTTTTTTCAAGAACAAACAATACAACAAAGCAAAAAAAGCTTATGTTGATGCTGGAAATATAAAGCCCAATGAAAGCTATCCTAAAACTAAAATTAGCGAAATTACTATAGCAGCTACTAAGGTTAAGGTGGTTGAATCTAAACCTTTTCACATCATAGCGGGTAGTTATGCACTAAGAACAAATGCTACTGAACGTCAAAAAAAATTAACTGCTATAGGAAGAAAAAGTACACTAATCAGAAGTAGAGATGGAAATTACTTGGTGAGTCTAAACTCATTATCAACAATAACAAAAGCATACAATTACCTTATCACACTAGAAGAAGATTTTGATACTTCTATCTGGGTGTATAAGATTGATTAAACATAAAAAAAACTCTTCTTTTTATTAAATTTTGTTGGTAAATGAAAGTATTTAGAAAAGTTTTTTAGGACACTAAATAAAAGTATCTTTAGTTTTTATAAAAAAATTAAAAACTACTCATGAAAAAGACAATTTTATTTATTTTAATGGCATTCCTATGCCTAAATTCTTTTGCACAAATCTCTTTTGAAAAAGGATCATTTACTACAAATACAGGAACAAAAACTAACTGCTATATTAAAAACATTGATTGGAAGAACAATCCTGTAGAGTTTAAATATAGATTAACTCAAAACTCAAAAATACAAACCGGAACAATTGAAACTGTTTCTAATTTCGAAATTGGCACCAATATTCATTATAAAAGGTTTACTCTATCTATTGACCGCTCAAGTAATCGCACAGGAAAACTAACGAATAACAGAAATCCTATTTATAAAGAAGAAACACTCTTCTTAAAATTATTAGTGTCAGGAAAAGCATCTCTATGGCAGTACCAAAGTAATCAGCTATTTCGTTTTTTTTACCAGATAAATAATTCAAACCCAATCCAGCTAGAGCATAAAAAATATTTAACTTCTTCTGGACTTATTGCAGAAAATAACGCATTTAAATTACAATTAAAAAAAGATCTTCCTTGTAAAAAAATAAAAACAGAAAAAACAGTTTATAGAAAGAAACACCTAATTTCTTATTTTCACAATTACAATACTACTTGCACAAAGTCTTCATCAGTAGCTTATGAAGAGTACAGTTCAATCAAAAAACCCGTCAACATATACTTAAAAGTTGGTGCTCAATTTTCAAGTCTTGAATTGCGAAGCAATGATTTAGGTTCACAAATTAGACCACAATTTGGGGTTGAATTTGAATATACGCTTCCAAATAACAAAGGAAAATGGGCCATGTTTATTGAACCAACTTTCCATTCTTATTCTGTAAAAGATTTTGATGTAGTAATTAATAGTTTCACCAACAATAATCCTACATTGCCAATTACACATCCTTTAAATTTTAAATACAGCGCAATTAAGACACCAATGGGAATAAAGCATAACATGTTCTTAAACAAAAAATCAAAAATTACTCTTACTGCTGGTTATGTTATTAATTTGAGCCTTACCTCTAAAATTGAATTTCTTTCTAGCACAAGGTCAGATTTAGATATAATTTCTTCAGCAGGGTTTGTAGTTGGAGCTGGTTACAATTGGGATTCAAAATACAGTTTAAACATACAAATGTTTAAGTCTGGAAGATTTAATACAGTTGGTGGTTATAATGACCCTTGGGACACGAACGAGTACAAATCATTCTCAATTAATTTCGGTTATAAAATATTTTAACGAAACAGTCTTTTGTTCGTTAGAAAAGGCTGAGTTTTTTTCACGCTAAGTTTTCAACAAACGTATTACAAAACTCACAAAACAAAAAAACGCCTCACAATTGTGAGACGTTTTAATTTGTACATGGAAAGAAATAAATTTGTTGACAATATTATAAAGGCGGATTAATCATCCTATCATTATAAATACATTAACCTTTACTTCCCCAGGGAGCACTTGGTATACTAATTTCTTTGGTTAAATCAAATTTCACAGAAAAAAACCGATCAGTTCCTATTCTACGTAAGTTATAAGTAAATGTAGTTTTATCAATAGTTACCCACCAAACATTATTGGAAGCGTAAGATAGTAAACTTGCTGTATGCTGATCCGCAGGAAAAAACTGAATATTGGCCAGCCCAGTATTTGGGTTAGAACCGCCATATTGAGTAATTTTATCTTCAGAACCGTCTTTATGCCTATGGTCATGTTTTAATGTAATTAATTGATTCTTACTCTTCGTAAAAACCCAAGTTCTAGATTTATCTTCTCCAACAAAAAAAGGGATTCTAATTGTGTTCTCTTTACAAGAACGAACATGCATTACTAATTTTTCTCCAACAAAACCATCACCTTCTTTTCCTCCTGCAATTATTTTTCCTTCGTAAGCTTTTCCACAATGGCTTTGTAGTGAATTCCAAAATTTAACTGAGTTTGGTGATTCTTGCGCCATCATGTGCAGCGGGAATAAAATTAAAATTAGAAGCTTCTTCATCTATGTATAAATTTTATAAGGAATTAAGATAGAACAATATAAATCAAATAAAAACGCCTCACAATTGTGAGGCGTTTTTTACTAAATTATATTTTTTAAGAAACTTCTTACAAACCTAATACGTCTGCAACTTTATCTGCTGCTTCTTGAAATTCTGTAGCAGAAATGATTTCCATTCCGCTATTATCAATTAGTTCTTTTGCTTCAACAGCATTAGTTCCTTGTAATCTACAAATAATAGGCACATTAATTTTGTCTCCCATACTTTTGTATGCATCAACAACTCCTTGTGCAACTCTATCACAACGTACAATACCACCAAAAATATTTACTAAGATTGCTTTTACATTAGGATCTTTTAAGATAATTCCGAATGCAGTTTCAACACGTGCAGCATCTGCAGTACCACCAACATCTAAAAAGTTTGCAGGCTCTCCTCCAGCTTGTTTAATTAAATCCATAGTTCCCATTGCCAATCCAGCTCCGTTAACCATACATCCTACATTACCGTCTAAATCAACATAATTTAAACCAGCAGCTTTCGCTTCTACTTCAATAGGATTCTCTTCACGTAAATCACGCATTAATGCATAATCTTTATGTCTATATAATGCATTTTCATCTAAAGTTACTTTAGCATCAACAGCTAAGATTTTAGAATCTGATGTTTTTAAAACAGGATTAATTTCAAACATTGAAGAATCTGACTTTATGTATGCAGTATATAATGCAGATACAAATTTTGTCATTTCTTTTAAAGCCACACCAGACAACCCTAAGTTAAAGGCAATCTTACGTGCTTGAAAAGGTAATAATCCCATTGTAGGATCAATTTCTTCAGTGAAAATTAAGTGCGGAGTTTCTTCAGCAACAGTTTCAATATCCATTCCACCTTCAGTAGAATACATAATCATGTTTTTACCAGTGTTTCTGTTTAATAAAACAGACATGTAATATTCTTCTGGCTCAGAATCTCCAGGATAATAAACATCCTCACAAATTAAAACTTGGTTTACTTTTTTACCTTCAGCAGAAGTTTGTGGAGTTACCAACATCATTCCAATGATATCATTAGAGATAGATTCAACTTCAGCTAAGTTTTTAGCCAACTTAACTCCTCCTCCTTTTCCACGTCCACCAGCGTGAACCTGAGCTTTAACAACATACCAGCTTGTACCAGTTTCTACTGTTAATTGTTTTGCTGCATCAACTGCTGCTTTATGATTACTTGCAACAATTCCGCGTTGAATTCTAACGCCAAAACTGTTTAAGATTTCTTTTCCTTGATATTCGTGTAAATTCATTTTTAAGAATGTTTTTTAACGCCACAAAAATACAAATTCAATTTATAATATCACTTTAATTTTAATAAAATAACCTCTAAAAAATACTTCTTAAAATATTCTTATTTTTTTATCAGGAATTAACATGATTTTATGATTTTTTATTTCAAACCCTCTGTATTTTTGCACACAAAACTAACTACTACATAAAACAATGATAAAACACTCTAAACTACTGTTTTACATCTCTCTTTTTACGACTTCTATTTTGTTTTCTCAAACAGACATTCCTAAAAAAACATTAAACACAACACGCAGCATTAATAAGACTCCAAAAATTGATGGTCTACTTACCGATGATGCCTGGAAAGGATTAGAAATCGCCAATGATTTCATAATGTTGGAACCTAATAATGGAGAAAAAGAAGATCCTAATTATAGAACTGAAGTAAAAGTTTTATATAGCGATGAAGCAATTTATGTTTCTGCAATGATGTACGACCCAAACCCTTCTAAAATAGCAAGTGAATTTACAAGTAGAGACAATGATGGGCAAGCTGATCATTTTTCTTTAATACTAAACCCTAATAACGATGGTGTTAATGCAACTTCATTCGATGTAATGGTTACAGGAACACAATTAGATGCTAAAGTTTCTGACAACAGTAGAAGGCCCGACAGAAGTTGGAGTGCCGTTTGGAAAAGTGCAGTTCAAATTTTAGATAACGGCTGGTCTGTAGAAATGAGAATTCCATATTCTGCATTACGTTTTTCAAATCAAGAAGTACAAACTTGGGGAATTCAATTTCTAAGAAAAATAATTAATCAGAATACACAATACACATGGAACCATATTGACAATAAAATAGGGAAACGTACGCAATATGATGGTATTCTTAAAGGGATTCGAAATATTAATCCACCAACCCGCTTAAGCTTTTATCCATATGCTTCAACTTCAGTTTCACATTTTGATGGAGAAACAGTTAACAATCACAATTTAGGACTGGATTTAAAATATGGAATTACAGAAAATTTTACATTGGATTTAACACTTGTGCCAGATTTTGGGCAAACTGCTTTTGATAATGTCACTTTAAATTTGAGTCCTTTTGAACAACGTTTTAACGAACAAAGACAATTCTTTACAGAAGGAACAGAGTTGTTTAACAAAGGAAGAATGTTTTATTCTAGAAGAATTGGAAATAGACCTGTTGGATATTATACTGCTTATGATAATTTAGCTTCAAATGAAGAAGTGTTTGACAACCCTAATAAAGTAAATATGCTAAACGCCTTAAAGATTTCTGGCAGAACAAAAGGTGGATTAGGAATAGGGTTCTTTAATGCAATAACTGATGAAACCAGCGCAACAATTAAAAGAACTATAACCCAAGGAACCACAACAGTTGATGAGTATTATAAAAAAGTCACCGAACCTTTAGCGAATTATAATGTATTGGTATTAGATCAACAATTTAATAAAAATTCTTCTGTAACTTTTATTAATACAAATGTATTAAGAGAAGGTGATTTTAGAGATGCAAATGTAACTGGGTTACTTTATCACATAACAAATAAGGCTAATACTTATTTTGCTGATGGATTTATTAAAACTAGTAACATAAAAGAGAACGGCGCTACAGAAACTGGTTACGCTTTTGATTCTAGTATTGCTAAAATTTCTGGTAACTGGCAAGGAGAAGTTGGTTACAACATGGAAGATGATAAATTTAATTATAATGATATCGGTTTTCAAAGAAGGAACAACCAACAGACCATCTACACAATGGCAAGTTATAGAACTTTAAAACCTGTAGGTAATTTCAACTTCTTCATGGTCAACTTCAGGTTATTTAACAGCTTTTTATACACACCTGGTGTCTATACAGGAAACAATTATAGACTAGGTTTTTTTGCGGGCACTAAAAAACGCTTCTCATTTGGGTTAAACGCAAAAGGGAAGATTGGAAAACAGAAAGATTTTTACGAGCCAAGAAGAGAAATCTCTGAACAACGCTATCTAGAAAGAAACTCTGAAATGGAACTTGATGGGTTTATCTCAACCGACTTTAGAAAACAATTTGCATTTGATTTAAAAGCAAGAGCTAGAACAGTTTTTGGAACTGATGAATCAAGGTTTGGTTTTGAATTTGGTCCAAGGTATCGTTTTAGCAATAAAATGAGTTTAATATATAAAATCAAATACAGTAACACTAAAAACTCCGTTGGATATACTGGAGGTGACAATAATGATATTGTTTTTGGAAAAAGAGGTTCTGACTCATATGAAAATGTCTTGTCTAGTAAATATAGTTTTAGTACAAAATCCTCTTTATCATTATCCTTTAGACATTATTGGCAAACGGTAAAATACAATAGTCAATTTTATAGCTTAAAGACAGATGGTTCTTTAATAGATCATGGGTACACAGGCAATCATGATGTAAATTATAATAGCTGGAATTTAGATTTAAATTATCTTTGGGAGTTTGCTCCTGGAAGTCAATTAACAGCATTCTACAGAAACTCTATATTTAATGCCAACGATCAATCTGCATTAAACTTTATCAATAACATTAACGAATTATTTAATCAACCTTCTTTACATACATTTTCACTGAAATTTGTCTACTTCATAGACTATAACAATATCAAAAACATCTTTTAACACAAAAGATTGTCACACTAAAAAAGCTTCAAATGATTTTGAAGCTTTTTTTATACAATTGAATACACCACTCTTACAGCCCTTTTACACTTATAAACAACGATAGTTTTCGTGCTTAAAATCATTTTTTGATTTAATTAACACATATGAATGTGACATTTTAAATTTTCTCATGTCTTTATGCTATCAATCAAAAATTATTAATACATATCAGATGCAAACAAAAAATCAAATTCTATCAATTTTATTCATACTAACTGTTCAACTTTCTTTTTCTCAATTAAATTCAAGTAGAAAAAAAATACCGGCAACCAGAATCAGTACTCCTCCAAAAATTGACGGTGCATTAGATGATGCTGCTTGGAAAAACATTCCAATTGCAAAAGACTTTGTAATGATGCGCCCTAACAATGGAGAAGCTGAACCAGCAAGTCACAAAACTGAAGTGAAAATCATTTATGATGATGATGCTATTTATATTAGTGCACTTATGTATGCTCCTGACCCTCTAAAAATACCTGCAGAATTCACGAATAGAGACAATTTTGGGAACGCAGATTTTTTCTTAGTTACTATTAACCCTAATGACGATGGTCAGAATCCATTTGAATTTATAGTAAGTAGTGCTGGTACACAAGGAGATTCAAAAATTTCTAACGGAAATGAAGACTTTAATTGGAGCGCTGTTTGGGAAAGCGGTTTTAAAATAACAGAAAAAGGTTGGACTGTAGAAATGAAGATTCCATATAGAGCTTTACGTTTCTCAAATCAACCAGTACAATCTTGGGGATTTAATTTTCACAGAAGAGTACAAAACTTAAATGCACAGTTTACTTGGAATCATATTGATAATACACAAGGAAATTGGACTCAATATGATGGTTTAATCGAAGATTTTAAGAACATTAAACCACCAACAAGGTTAGCATTCTATCCGTATGCATCTACAACATCCGTTCGTTTTAACGGAGAAAGTGAGTTTAGCTGGAGTGCAGGAATGGATGTGAAATATGGTCTTACAGAAAATTTCACTTTGGATGCTACATTAATTCCTGACTTTGGACAAACAGCTTTTGATAATGTCACATTGAATCTTGGTCCTTTTGAACAACAATTTGATGAACAAAGACAATTTTTCACGGAAGGAACTGAGTTATTTACAAAAGGAAAATTATTCTATTCACGTAGAATTGGTGGAGCTCCAATTGAGTCTGCAAATCCTGGTGCTAATGAAACGATAATAAATGAACCTGGGAAAGTGAAAATGCTAAATGCAATAAAGATCTCTGGAAGAACAAAAAAAGGGTTAGGAATTGGGATTTTCAATGCTATTACTGGCAAGACAGAAGCGGTAATTGAAAATAACACTACTAAAGACACCAGAAAAGAGGTTACCAATCCTTTAACAAATTACAATATTTTAGTTTTAGACCAGCAGTTTAATCAGAACTCGTCAGTTACATTAATCAATACAAATGTTACAAGAGTTGGAGATTTTAGAGATGCAAATGCTACTGGCTTATTATGGCATTTAGAAGACAAAAAAAGTAACTATAACATTGACGGTTCTTTTAAAATCACCAAGATATCTGATGACATTAACAACCCTAATACTGGAAAATCATTTGATTTAAGTGTTGGTAAACAATCTGGGAAATGGAGAGGTGAAGTTGGATACGATTTTGAAGACAAAGACTACAATCCAAATGATTTAGGGATACTTTTTAGTAATAACGAGCAAGCCATATATGGGTTTGTTGGCTACAGACTTTTAAAACCCAAAGGTGTATTTAATAGTGCTGGCGTTAACTTACAATACAATGTTAATTTCTTACATACTCCAGGAACATACACAGGAACTGATATTAGTTTATCTTCTTGGTCAAATACAAAAAGTAGACACAGCTTTGGCGGAAACATTAACTACAGTAGTGAAGGGAAAAATTTTAATGAGCCAAGACAAGGTACAATGAGCGGAATCTATTTTAGAACTCCTACCAGATTAAATGTAAATCAATGGGGACAAACAGATAGAACGAAAAAACTTTCTTTAAGATACTTTATGTACTACACTTACTTTAAAGACAATCCAAAAGAAGGATATGGTTTCAACTTAAGTCCTAACTATCGTTTTAGCAATCAATTCTCTATGCAGTACGGCTTTAACTTAGACAGAAGCAATAATGACCAAGGATATGTTAACACAAGCGGTTCTGATATTATTTTCGGACAAAGAGATCGTTTATCTTATGAGAATTCTATTTCTAGTAAATATAATTTCAGCACAAAATCTACCTTATCATTATCCTTTAGACATAACTGGACAAAAGTTCCATACGATAGTCAATTTTTAAAACTGAACACATCTAATGGAGAATTAGAAAATAGTAATTATACAGACAATCATAATGTAAACTTTAACAGTTGGAATCTAGACGTAAACTACATATGGCAATTTGCTCCAGGAAGTCAATTAATTGCTTTTTACAGGCATTCAATCTTTAGCTATAATGATCAAGCAAACATAAACTTCTTCGACAATTTAAATAAACTATTTGAAGAACCTAATCAACATACATTTTCTTTAAGAATGGTCTATTTTATAGATTACAACAAACTAAAAAACATTTTTTAATACAAAAAATTGTCACACTAAAAAAGCTTCAAATGATTTTGAAGCTTTTTTTATACAATTGAATACACCACTCTTACAGTTCATTACATTTCATTTTTTGAAAGGTCAAATAGCTCATAAATTTGCCTCAAAAATATTTTAAGATTTAATTAACATCCTATACTGTGACACAGCACAAATTTTGAAGTCTTTACATTAATCAATCAATTTATATAAAAATGTTATTACGAACTTTTACACTCCTATTTTTGTTTTGTGCGCAATTTACTTTTTCACAAATGAAAGTAGACAGAAAAACAACTACAACCACTCGAATTACAGCACCTCCAAAACTTGACGGAATATTAGATGATGCTGCATGGGAAAATGCAGAAATCATTAAAGAGTTTGTTACGTTTAGGCCCAGTAACGGTGTTCTTGTACCAAAAGAATATCAAACAGAAGTAAAAATAGTATATGACAATGATGCTATCTATATCTCTGCGATGATGCTAGATCCTGACCCTAAAAGTATTCCAAGAGAATTTGCAACTAGAGATAATTTTAGTCAGTCAGATTTCTTTTTAGTCACAATCAACCCAAATGATGATGGACAGAATCCTTTTGAATTTATTGTACAAAGTACAGGGAATCAAGCAGATTCTAAAGTATCAAATGGTAATGAAGACTTTAATTGGAGTGCTGTTTGGGAAAGTGCTGCGAAAATAAACGACAAAGGTTGGGTAGTAGAAATGAGAATTCCATATAGCGCAATTCGTTTTGCTAACAGACCAGTACAAAGCTGGGGATTTAATTTTCATAGAAGATTAGAAAAAATAAACGAGCAACATACCTGGACATTTATTGACAACTCAATAGGTAGATGGACACAGCACGATGGGTTAGTTGAAGGATTTAAAGATATTAAGCCTCCAACTAGGTTAGGACTATATCCGTACGCTTCATCTATATCTAATAATTATAACGGCACAAGTAATTTCGATTATAATGTAGGTATGGATTTAAAATATGGTCTATCAGAAAACTTTACACTAGATGCAACATTGATTCCTGA